>Ga0315914_1010894_pt1 | contig 11133 bp, 6 predicted proteins | sample MpolenodulesMG_FD_203920 | JGI IMG/M metagenome (GOLD analysis project Ga0315914, IMG submission 203920) | Medicago polymorpha root nodule microbial communities from Los Angeles, California, United States - elongated nodules | ecosystem: Host-associated > Plants > Roots > Nodule | place: USA... | reverse complement strand
AATTGGTGTCATTCAATGACGACATGAATAAAAATATTTGTGAGGTTGTGATAATTAAACGATATTGAAATTAAATATATAAGTGATAAAAAGATAATAAAATTCCTTTAAAAATAGATTATAAAATTAAATGGACCCTCTTTCAAAAAAAATTATATGGACCGGTTCAAAAAATAAAATAAATTAAATTAAATGGAAGAAAAAAACAAATTGAAATATAATATTAAAAAATAAAAGAAAAGGGTGCCAACGTGAGTTGAAGAGAGGTGTTTGTGAAATAAATTGGGGAGAAGTAGTTTTTTGAAGTAGCATTCAACAACTTTTGGTTAAAGCTCATTTCAATCAATTTTATACATTCTAAGAAAAGTGCTTTTTTTCGAAGGTACTTTATTGATATTGTGTTTGGCCTAACTTCTCCTTAAAAACGTAGAGAAGCTAAAAAAAAGCCGGATCAAACGGTATCTTAGAATATTAAAAAACTTGGAGTATTTGGGAATTAGATGTGATTGAAAAGTTTCCATATTACAAAAAATGCAGGTTTTCCTTCAAAAGAATGATGTCTGATTATAAAGTCGAAGCATGTTTAGTCCAAATTGTAAGGAAAAAACTAACTATACGTAGTTCATGAAAACTAATTAATTTGCAAGGTCTAAATTTTTTTGACATGGTTTTTCAAGGTCTAAATTAGCACAAGTATGACTGGACCTAAAATTATTCAGAAGCTTCTATAGGATGAGAGACCTTTCTTTATTCAACGTTTTTTGAAACAAATATTTTTTTTTAATGCTGAACAGTAAACAATATGTTGCTTGCTTGTACAAGAATCAATGGGGTACATCTGTGTTTATGCTTACGACATAACAAAATTGTGGGTACTCATCTTAGAATTTTTTATCATTATTATTTTAAGACTATAAACAGTTGTTATTTTTAGTTTGCTAACTGTCTACGTGTATGTGAGCTTGTTCAATCCACGAATAAACGGTCTGTGTTATGATGCAATATTAGATGTATAGAGAATAGGCAATAATTCTTTGAAAAAAATAGGCATTAATGTTTGTAATAGTGTTGAAGAATATAACTCTCGATGTATATTGAGAAAAATACAATTGCAAAGAGAAAAAATTAACACTATATTGAGTTGGTTATAACTTAACTATTTTCAACCCATGTTCCAAAACATTTATGAGGTAGGGTTATTTTAACTAGTGCACGTTTAAATAACCATATATCATCTCATGTTCATGGTATAGTCCTTGCCGGAAATAATGTTGCCCAACATAAATTTGATCAAAGAGATATGGGTCCCCTAAAGTATTTTCTTATGAAGGTGGCTAGTTAAAGAAAAGGGTTACGAAAGTACATTCTTATCAATACATAAATAATATTTGTAAATAAAATTAGGATCTCTTATTTTGTTTTCTTCTGGGAAAGAATAGAGATGGAGATCAGAGGCAGAATGAAAATATGTGAGAGTGTTGTCTCAAAGTTGTTATATAAAAATCATTTCCCTATTAACATGGTGCAAGAAGCTAGTCGTAAGGGTTTTTTCTCCATTACTCATTTATGATTTGGAGGTAATTTATCCTATCAAAGAATAAATCTATTTTTTTTCATCTTTATGTTTATAATTAGTTACCATTTTCATCTCAGTAACATCAAACTTTTTTATCTCATTCATTCAACATGTGATTTTTGTCCCATTCGTTTCAAAATTGAATCTTATTTGTCGTTAATGGGTAAATTACCCTCAATTATTCATCAATGGATAATGTAACCATCACCGAAAGAGTTTTTTCTCATAATCACTTACTATTTTCATCTAAAAAATATTAAATATGTCTGTTTCTTTCATTCAACATGTGATATCCATCTTCTTCGTTCCAATCGAATCATATTTATCATTAAGGGTAAATTACTTCCAATTCATCGAGGGATAATGTAGACTTATGGTTCATTGTAGGCATGCTAATACTCTCATGGTCCCCAAACGTAAAACTCGTGCAAGCACATGCTCATTTCAACTAGTGTCAATCACCACCAATGGTTTGCGATGTGATCCTTTTTGCCTTTAATATTTTGTAGAAATAGATAGCATATTATAACATAGCATGCATGTACTATTAGTATTAATTATATCATTCTTCTAGAAGCTCAGCAATTTGTGATCTAAAAATATATAAAAATGGACCACCATGTTCTTCCATAGGGTGACAACAACAAGTGCTATGTAACATACATTGCACAGCTCAATGACCATATAAATTCTCGGTTGATACATCAATTTTTCCAGTCATGTCTCTCTCTCTCTCTCTCTCTCTATCTGTGTAACAACCCGTTTTCTACACTACATTTGGGGAGATACCCCCTCCAATCTAATCGGTGAGTTGTCTTCTAATATAATAATATGAAGGAATTTGGAAACTTTGCCTTTAGAGACAAAAAAGTTAGTAGAGTATTTTTTAATTCACTTTTCTTATAAGATTCACATCAAAGAGTTTACTTTGAATTATTTTTTATAATGATGGAGGTTCCCAAAGAGAGATGGTGGCCATATGGCCACCCGAACATTTTTTATTTGAAATAACCTATAGGAAAAATAACAACAACAAAAAAAACCTACTGTATGATTGCAAATATAAGTGACAATTATATTATTCATCAAAATTTATTCATCTGTCTTCAATTATTTATATTTTATCTACTAGCGAAAAGACGAGCATCGCTCTTTTCTATTGCTCTAATGCGTATAAATTATGAACGGTATTTTATAGAAAATTTTGATTAAAATTTTAAGTACAAATATTTTTGACTTTCAAATAATAACAAACTCAAAAAATTATGTTTATCTTTTTTAATGACAACAATAATTTAACAAATATAATATAAATTTTTATCTTTTTTAATATCACCAACAATATAACATTAATTTCTTAAAAAAAAACAATATAACATTAATATATAAAATTTTGTTTAGAGGTATAATTGAAATTATAAAACATTGAGCCCAAAATCTCTATCCCCTTCATATATATTATTGATAATATTGTTCATATTGTGGTGGGATTTTCCTACATTAATGAGATTTAATTTTTTTAATTAAAATTTAAAATAATGTTATTAAAAGATATTATAGTTTAAAAGAATGGTAAAATAGATAATGAAAAAGTCAGTCCAAACTCATACATTTTAAATCTACTTTTTTATATAGTATAGATGATATAAACAATAGAAGATAAATAAATAATATTGATTCTTTTTTTTTTTGTTATAATATTGATTGATGTTAACCAAAATGAAATAGCTTTATCCATCTTTTATTGATGAGTACATAGAAAAATTAAAAATAAATAAATAACACTACATGTCATATGACTCATGTCCTCCTAAAATTTTTTTGTCTTAAATGAAGTGGTAATCAACTAAAATTAAACTCACACGCAACTATGAAGTGTCGTGTTCGAACCCGAGTCACGACGTCCGACCTTACAATTTTGACATATGCTCTGATCTCTTTCAAACAAAACAAAAAATTAAAATGTGATATCTCCAACCTAAATTAATGTGTCGGTACGTTTGAGGTCCATCTCTCTTGTACATGTGCAGTCGTTGATCGGTCCAATTTTTTCCATGACTCCATCCATCTACTGTCTACAATTGCAAAAACACATATATTAAGGGGAGACGCAGATTAAATTGTTTATGTTTATATTGCAAATTTGTAATATAAATTGAAATATATTTTTTTTTTAAGGAAAATTGAAATATATTTACGTTTTGTAACTTAAAATATAGATTGAAATACATTCTTTTTACCATTATTTTTAGTCCCAAATTTTTGTTTTTAGTACAAAGTTTTTTTATAGATAAAATCAATGATAGTTGTTGAAAACGCACACATAAATGGAAGAGTCGGAGTTTAAAACTATGTTCAACTTAAAATTTGACATTTTTATAAGTTGAATTAAGACTTATAAACGTTTTTGTTTTTTTTTTAATTATTGTAAATATAATTCTTTTTGCTTTTATTGTTTTTTTTAATCCTTAAAAAAATTAAATTGGAGTTTATCTCTGAAATAAGTAGAATATTATTTAATTTTAATCCCATCAACTAAGACTGTACAAGAACAAATTAGACTAATCTAACATGAATAAATTATACTGAGACTAAAACAAACAACAATGATCATCAACTAAAAATGTATTGGTAAGGATTTCTTTTGTTTACAAAACTAATCAAAACAATAGGGGGGGAACAGGCAAAACAAAGAATAACTTCCTAAAGAAAGTTCTTGATGCGTCAATTTTGAGGATGTTCAGAAGATCATTTGGATGAGAAGACTATATTCAATAAAGCTTCAAGCTTGACGATAAGATCTGTACATTAATTCTCTTCTTTAAGAGTGTATTTTTTGCTCAATCAAAAAATTTATTCTTGAAACAAAACAACATAAACATGAAACTTCATGGATGTACCTTTTATGAGATTGATATAATTTAAGGAAACAGAGTTGCGAATGAGCTCACCAATGTTCAAAATTTGAGATTATATATATAAGAGATTTTCGAGTCAACAAAAATTGATGCACCTGATTTAAAATTTGGACAAAATATATCAACCGTTGTTGATCAAAATATCTTTTGTAAATATGACAGGAGGGAGTACCCAAAACGGGTAAAGATCCTCTCCATTTATAAAAATAAATAGAAAATGCAATTTGGAAAGAGATGAATACAAAAAATAGGTGGTGGTGTAGAACAATCAAACTCTAAACACAAGTATATCTCTCAAATGTTGAGAATGATTCTTATTCACTGTGAAAGTTAACAAAGGCTTAAATAGCTACAAAGAAAGAAATAAACTGCAACCCACGTTTTACAAACCTAGAATGTGGAAGTGGCTAAATAAAAGCAACTGTAACTGATGTAAATCAACATCTGTCACTCCTAATAATTAGGATTATTGACTCAGTAAAATAAAGACCAACAAACTAGACTAAAACTACTCCAATAGTAACCAGCAATTGGACCCCACTTACTCAACATTTCCTCCCCTAAACTGAAACTTCTAATACCAATCAGTTTACATTTGTTGCTGGTCGAACTCCAAGTAACCCGCGAAGCCTTTCAACTACTTCTAATTTTAGTGGCTTCGTCATGATATCGGCTATCTGCTCATCAGTTTTGCAGTGCTTCAGCTCCAGCTCACCATCTTTAATTAGATCACGCAAGAAGTGGAACCTTACATCGATGTGTTTGCTTCTTCCGTGCATAACAGGATTTTTGAACAACTTAATTGTGGAACTTTTATCACAAAATATTGTAATGCACTTACAGTGAGAATGACCAATCTGATTTAGTATTCTTTTCATCCATATGCCTTGACATGCACAGGCAGCAGCTGCAATAAACTCTGACTCGGTCGTGGACAATGATACAACAGGTTGCTTTCTTGAACTCCAACATACAGCTCCATTAGAAAATAAAAATGCATACCCTGATGTGCTCCTTCTGTCATCTATATCACCTGCGTAATCACTATCAGTGTAGGCCAGCAGCTCATTCTTGATTCCTCTCTTGTAGAACACCCCCATCTCTATGGTTCCTTTTAAATAACGAAGCACCCTTTTTGCCGCTAACATGTGTGCTTCCTTAGGCTTAGCCATGTACCTACTTATGAGACATACAACATACATCATATCTGGTCGGGTAGCTGTCAAATACATGAGGCTTCCAACCATTTGCTTAAACAATGTTGCATCCATGTCTGCACCTCCACATTCTTTTGTTAGCTTAGTACCTGGAACAATAGGATTCTTCACCGAATTGCAATTTTTCATTCCAAACCTATCAAGGACTTCTTGAGCATACTTCCTTTGGCACATATGAATCCCTTCAGAACTTTGTTGTATTTCAACACCTAGAAAGTATTTCATCTTTCCTAGGTCTGACATGTCAAACTCTAATTTCATGGCGCTTTTGAACTTCTCACAAATGCCAATATCATTCCCTGTAAATATCAAGTCATCAACATAGAGACTAATAATAAGAATTTTAGCTCCTTCAATCTTGACAAATAGAGTAGGCTCATAGTTGCATCTTTCAAACCCTTCTTTAATGAAGTATCCTTCAATTCTGCTATACCAGGCCCTAGGTGCCTGTTTCAATCCATATAAAGCCTTCTTAAGTTTGTAAACTTTGTCTTACTTCCCTTCTTGCACATACCCGATCGGTTGTTTAATAAATACAGCTTCGTTTAGTTTACCGTGCAAGAATGCACTCTTTACGTCCAACTGAAACACTGTCCATCCCTTTTGTGCAGCCAAAGCCAAGACAACGCGAATGGTATCCCATCGTGCCACCGGAGCAAATACTTCATTATAGTCAACCCCGTATTTTTGGGCATAGCCTTTCACCACCAAGCATGCTTTGTATTTATCAATCTCCCCGCTTTCATTCAATTTTGTCTTATACACCCATTTGACACCAAGTTTTTTTGCTCCATGCGGTAAGCTCACCAACTCCCATGTACCATTTTTCTCTATGGCTTCAATCTCTAAATCCATCGCATTCTTCCACTTATCACTCTTTGCAGCCTCTTCATAGTAAATTGGATCTTGTGACATAAAGAAAGCTAAATCTTGCACATCCTCCTCCTCAGACAATTTTTCTCTAGTAACATAATCTTGCATCCATATTGGTGCACTTCTAGTTCTTCCTCTATCTGAGTGCAGGTTATTTACTTCAGGTAAGGTTGATTCACTTCCTTCATTTGAGTCACTTGAGGTTGATGCTTCATCTTCTTGTTCTTCCTCAACATGTTCAGTTTCACCAATGTCACTAAATTCATGATTTATATCTCCCGAATCAAACTTTACCTCATCATTACTCCTCCCCCAATTCCAGCTCTCATTTTCTTCAAATACCACATCTCTGCTTGTCACTACAACCTTAGCAATGGGATCAAAAAGTCTATAAGCCTTAGACTCATTACTTACACCTAGCAACACACATTTGTAACTTTTGTCGTCCAACTTCAATCTTTTTCTATCCAGTATATGCACATGGCCAATGCACCCAAAAATCCTGAAGTGCTCTACATTAGGCTTGATTCCACTCCAACATTCTTCAGGTGTTTTACCTTTCACAGCTGAAGTAGGGCTCCTATTTAACACATGCACAGTCCATTGAGCAGCTTCTGCCCAAAAAGTCTTCGGCATGTGTTTCTCCGTAAGCAAACATCGGACCATATTCATGATGGTTCGATTCTTCCACTCTGCCTCTTCCTCGGCCCCTTCCTCTGAAAGCTCCCCGTCCCCTACCTCTGCTGCCTGAGTTGTCTTCATAGGAGACTTTAAGTGCTTGTTCTTCAGCTGCATGACCTCTCATCCTCTGTTCATGTACCAACAGACTGCTTTGTAACTCATCGATTGTCAAGGTGTCCAAATCATTAGATTCTTCCACTAAACAAACAACATAATCAAATTTAGCCGTCATAGAACGCAGGATCTTCTCAACAACAGTGATTTGGTCCATCTTTTCACCGTGCATCTTCATTTTGTTAGCAATTGTTAGAGTACGAGCAAAGTACTCATCCACTCCTTCTCCTTCCTTCATCTGCAAAATCTCAAACTCCTTTCTTAGTGCTTGTAGTTGAGCTCTTCTCACTTTGGTTGTTCCCTGATACTTTTGTTTCATAGAATCCCAAATATGTTTTGCAGTACCCTTCACAAGAATTGTCTCCAAAATTGTTCGGTCTATAGCCTGAAACAAATAATTCTTCACCTTCAAATCTTTTAACTTCTGATCCTCAATCTGCTTGCGTTGGGCCTCTGTCGGTACTGAACCACTTGGAAGTGAAGTTATGCAAGTCTCCACTAAGCCCCAATACTCCTTCGAACGGAGAAAGTTTTCCATCAACAAGGACCAATGGTCGTAGTAACCATCAAATTTTGGAATTGCAGGTTGAACAAAACTACCTTCTGTAGTCATCTCTCACTTTTTTTTTTCTCTCACACAATCAGGCCCCAATAAGGAGCTCTGATACCAGATGTAGAACAATCAAACTCTAAACACAAGTATATCTCTCAAATGTTGAGAATGATTCTTATTCACTGTGAAAGTTAACAAAGGCTTAAATAGCTACAAAGAAAGAAATAAACTGCAACCCACGTTTTACAAACCTAGAATGTGGAAGTGGCTAAATAAAAGCAACTGTAACTGATGTAAATCAACATCTGTCACTCCTAATAATTAGGACTATTGACTCAGTAAAATAAAGACCAACAAACTAAACTAAAACTACTCCAATAGTAACCAGCAATTGGACCCCACTTACTCAACAGGTGGGTCCTATCACTAAGTGAGATCCACCATCATTAATTACTTTTTACTTTTTATGTGTTTTTATCTCTTCAAATGAAACAAATGGAGAAAGTTATAAATGGAGAGGATAATCTGTACAAAACACTCTTGTTCTTGTATAGGATTTTAAAATTTTAGTTTCACCTTCAATACTTCAGTATCATTTGACACTACTCATTCCGCCTATGAACTTTCTGTAATTTAACAAATTCGATCATAAATCACTGTAGAAATTGTTGATTTTTGATGATAATACATAGAAGTGTCTCTTTGACTAATCAAAATTTATATCTTATCAAAAATCAAATCACTATAATTTTTTAGTGTGATTTAAAATTAAGTAAAGTATTCACAATTCAGATGCATGGTCAAGGGACGAGCAAATTATTTGATTCATACATCTACATCCGTATATTTTGAGGATAATACGACTTTTTTATTATAATAGTAAAAAATAACTAATTTCCATTAACTAATTTGATTTGCGGTCCAATTAATTTGATATTAAACAAACTTGAAAACTTTTCCACATTCAAAAAGCTTGAACTTGTCTTCTTTTTTTTCTCTGGGGCTAAACCTCTGTGGCTCATCACATAAAAAGTCTGAACTTCTAAAGAATTTATTTCTATATTATAATAAAGTCAATGCATGTTTATTCAATCATGAAAAACTGTATAAATTAAAGAAAAAAATTATTATTTACTCTCATGGTCTAATCTAATTGCACAAGTATGACTGGGACCCAAAATCATTCAGAAGCTTCTATAGGATGAGAGACCTTTCTTTATTCAACGTTCTTTGATTACAATATTTTTTCATGATGAACCGTAAACGATATGCTGCTTGCTTGTACAAGAACAAGAATCAATGGGATACATGTGTATGCTTACGACATAACAAAATCGTAGGGTACTACCTTAAAAAAAATTGTGGGGTACTCGTTTATAATTAATTTTTAGGTCTTGTTAACAAGTATCCTAAAAGCACTTGTTGATGTTAAAAAAATAAAAATAATTAGTAGATTTTAAGTAAAATAAATTACTTTTTAAAGTTTCAATGCACATGAATACACCTTTTTAATCATTTATCAATTGTGATTTTCAGCTTGTACAATCCACGAATGAAGTTTATTTTATTTCTTTGAAAGGAGAATGAAGTTTGTGTTGTGATTATTGATGCAATATTAGATGTATATAAAATAGGCAATAATATTTACAATAGAATTGATGCTTCAAAAAAAAATTACAATAGAATTGAAAAATATAATAGAATAATTTTGTTATAATTTATCGTATGGAAAGCTTTGATTTGGAACCCAACAAAATTTGTCAACCAAATAAAGGAATATACTTTCACTTTCACATGAAATCATGTTTTTTTTACGGCAAAATGAATTAAAATAAATCATAAATTTACAAAGAAAATGAGGTATTAGTACAAAAACCAAAACAATATAGAGAGAAAGTAAAAACATAATATGAGTACGAAATAGAAAGTTGTCAAAAAAATTATCAAAAATAGTTATGCAAATATCATTCTCAAAAATTAAATTGATGACGACTCTCATTTAGTTGCGGCAGGAAAAGGTTGTGTTCTCTAATCCTTATTAACTCACAAAGATAACTTGCATGCCCTTAACTTGTAGTTTTTGAAACAAATGATGTTCATAAATTTTTTTAAAAATAAATAAACGGTGTTGTACATCAAATCATATGAGTTAACTTACTTATTGTTCGAGAGAATCTGAGTTTGATTTTTTGGGTAGAACAGTAGAACAATTACCGGTTATGTTATGTTTATCTAACGATCAAACTCTAGAATACTAAGGAGTCTTCCCCTAATAACCAGACGGTTAAACACCAAAATAATATGAGTTAACTCATCCCATCAAAATGCAATTGCAAAGAGAAAGACAAGCACCTTCTTGAGGTGACGGTAAGTATACTATTTTTTACTCAAGTTCCAAATATATTTTATGGGTTGAGGTTGTTTTAACCACAACACATTCAATTAATCGTATGTCATCTCATATTTTACAAATGTGTTTTTATTGGATACTTTAGTCACTTAAATGGATATAAGTGCATTGAATCCAAAACAAAACAGGTATTTGTAACATGAATGAAACTTGTGAAGGAAACATTAAAGTGGCTTGAAGAAGGAGGACAAACTTGGAAAGAGTTGTTCAACCATGTGCAAAGGGTAGAAAATTTAACTCTCAAGCACAACCATGAAGTTGAATCGAGAGATGATCAACCTACAAAGATGAAAAAGGTAAAAAAAAAAAAAAATCTTCTAATCATGAGTACTCTGACTTTGATGTTTTCATGTCTCTTGGGTAACATAATTTTCATCGGTTCCATTCAAGTACTTCATAGCCAAATCAACGAAAGAAATAATAGCTTCTCAATGAAAGTACATTTTTTATTTTTCCTACTTCAGGAAACTGGAGTTGGTGGTTTGTTGGCATGCTGATACTCTCATGGCCCCAAACATTAAAGCCATGTAGGCACGTGCCCATTTCAACTAGTGTTAATCACCTGCAAAGTCCTTTTGCATTTAATATTTTGTAGAAACGGATAGCATAGTGATAACATGTAAAACACAACATCATTTCAGCTCGTTTTGTGTGTAGTTTAGGCCTAAATTCTCTTGTTTTGTCTATGTTATGCTGGGTTGTATGGCTATGTTTCAGGTACACAACAATAGAGGCCTCCATGCGCAAAAATGACGAAATTCAGCGAGAAAACAAAGAAATAAAGAATTCAG
>Ga0315914_1010893_pt1 | contig 11135 bp, 6 predicted proteins | sample MpolenodulesMG_FD_203920 | JGI IMG/M metagenome (GOLD analysis project Ga0315914, IMG submission 203920) | Medicago polymorpha root nodule microbial communities from Los Angeles, California, United States - elongated nodules | ecosystem: Host-associated > Plants > Roots > Nodule | place: USA... | reverse complement strand
TTTGTTTTTTACTCGATAACATTTTTATTTCAGCTGTTATGAAAAAGAAAAAAAATATTTAAATATGTTTTTTTATTTTTTTGTTTTCACTTTTTTTGGTGGGGTTATGGTTTTCTTGGGTTTCATTTCATTTCTCTTTAGTTTTTTTTTGTTGGTACAAATAACTTCAAATAAAGGGAATGGTTGTTGGAATCTCACTTCAAACATATATAATTTGAGGTGGTATGGTATAAAGTACGTACGTGCCTTTATATAATCTAATTAATTAGATTTGATTAATAGCAAATGAATATGATGGTGTGAACTTGCTTTTTGATTTTGTTTAGAGATTGATTAAATAAACAGGAAGGTTCTAATCAAGATTTGATGGATTATGTGATCTGGTTGTATATGTGATTAGGTTGAAAACGAAGAAGACAAATCTAAAGAGACAGAGAGAACCAAGATTTGCTTTCATGACGAAAAGCGAGGTTGATCATCTGGAAGATGGGTACAGATGGAGAAAGTACGGTCAAAAAGCTGTCAAAAATAGCCCCTTTCCAAGGTACTACTCATAAAAATTCTTTGAATTAATTTACTCAGATTTTAGACCCAAAAACATTAGTAAACTTGTAACATTTGGAATATGCTATGTGTTTATGTTTGTGTAGGAGCTACTATCGTTGCACCACTGCTTCATGTAATGTCAAGAAACGTGTGGAACGTTCTTATACTGATCCAAGCATTGTAGTCACAACTTATGAAGGCCAACACACACATCCAAGTCCAACTATGTCCCGTTCCGCCTTTGCCGGAGTTCAAATACCACCACCCGCCGGTGTAGTCTCGGGTGGATTTCCAGCTACTAACTTTGGTTCAGTTTTGCAAGGGAACTACTTATCACAATATCATCAACAACCCTATCAACATCAACAACTACTTGTTAATACATTGTCTTCTTTGAGTCATCCTTATAACAATTCTTCATCATTCAAGAATTCACCTTTTACTACTCAAGAGAGAGTACAACTTTGTAATCCAGGAACAACTGCATTTCTTAGGGATAATGGGCTGCTTCAAGATGTTGTTCCTTCACATATGTTGAAAGAAGAGTAGATTACTAGATATGATTTGATAAATAACTTTATTATTGCTTTCTATGTTATTTCTTTCTTTTTTTAGTAGTATATTTTCTTGCTGACTTTTTCTATAAGACTTAGGTAACAACTATGTAATTTTTCTTCCTGATATGACTGATAGGTGGTGATATTAGTGATGATCATACTTGTAAAGTCCACTTTATCTTTTTCCATGTAGCCCACATAATCATGATTATTGTACTGTACCATGATGGATCATGATCCAATGCAGGGTCTGGTTGTTGTTCTGCTTTAATATTAATATATCTTAGTATAGAATTGAAAGAAAAAGGAACAAAGTTATGTCATTGGTGGGGTTGTGCCGTGAGGGAAATTGAAATGGTAAAAAAATAGTAAAAGAGTTTTCTTCTATATCTATTTTTAACCATATAATTTTGACTTCTCATTTGTCTTGTATTTTTGTTTCTTTTTGATGAAGGAATGTGCATTGATTTCACTGATGTACAGTTGTTAGGTTAAGGTTTTTAAAAAGGGAACCACTAGTGTAGAAGCCTTCCTATGTTTTGTTCTTGTAAAGCAAATTATAGCTAAATGTTTTTTTTTTCTTTTTCAATTAGAATAATTTTTGGTGTAAGTTTTGTATCAATATGGAAGCAAGGTTATAAATAGGGAAGAATAATTCAACCACTCCTTATCTATTTTGAGTTAGAAGTTTAAATGCTTCTTTATATCCTGCACGCTATGCAATTGCAATCCATTGATAAAAGAAGAACAAAAACAAAAGGAGAAAAAGCTATACAAGCTATAAGGATATTAAGTGTGATATGGTTATATGATGTAATAGATCTTGATAAGGACACATGTTATCTTTCTTTATGAAGGAATAAAGACAACCCGTGCTTGTTTATAATTTTGGTTTTATTTGAACATGTGTTTGAGAGTATATCTTTGCGAAAGAATATAATTGAAACAATTCAAATTATATGGTCGTTCACGGATAGGCATATGCTAAGTTAACACATTGGTATTGGTAGAGGTTATATTATATACGACACGCCACCGTTAAGAAGGACCACTTTGGCTTGGTCTCTTTCATTCTTTTATTATACGCTTTGGTTTTATTTCTCTTAAATGGTAAATGGCAGATACATTGTATCGAATAAAAATCATTCACTTGTTTAGCATAAAGCAGAGAACAATCAGTAACCTAGTTGTTTTTGTTCCAATGCCAAAATTGTGTTTTAAAATTTGTCAATATTCTTCTATTCCTCTGTACGTAGCCAGTGACAAGTAAATGCCATCCCTGTTGCATCAAACTATTAGAAGCAATATAGCAAACTTTTTTTTTTAATAAACCAATGTATCAAACTTGAAAGAGCATTCATTTAAAAAATTGGTTGACAAAAATTGTATGTGAAAAAGTTGTATAGTGCCTGCAAAACTCCATATATTTTTTTTTATCATGATAAGGAAATATATTTTAAGTTTCACATAAATCTTGATTTAGAAATTTTAATTATGTTTGATGTTTGATATGATTTTTTTTTAAATCCTAAAAATTTAATATTTACAAGAATTTTATGATTGGATTTTCTAGCATAAATATCCATCCACAAAAGGGTGAAAATCCAAGATTCAGTTGAATTGAAGAAAACATTGAACCATGATTCTCACAAGCCATGATTCCTAAGAAAATTCCACACACTAAACGCCAAATTGAAAAGTAAGGAATGATTTACGTTACACACGTCATGACTAAATCAGTACCCTGCACCATAAACAAAAACATGGTTATCTAAATATTACCACAAAAAGGTTAAGTAGCTCAACTTGTTTCAACCAAAGGAAAAAATGAAAGCCATTCTCAACTCAAATCCGAACGAAAGAGTAAAAATATAATTTAACAAACTAGTAATTATTAATATTTACGATTCAAATTTTTTTTTTATCACCATGAAAATCAAATTTGAGTTTTTCTGTCACTCAAAGTTCTCAAGAAGCAAAAACTGATCAAATGGCAGAGCATAAACATCCTTGATGCACAGATTTAGTAATAATTACAAAAAGTCCAGTCATTCTAATCATAAAATGTTAAGTTAGTACCTCATTTTGCATAAAGCTTGTCAAGTTAGTCCTTTCATCATGCATATTTGTTAATCATGGTACCTCATTGATACTATGTAATTTCAGACACTAATTTGTTCTGGGTGTAATTTCAGGGACCAATATGTCATGACAACGTTTCTAAGACACCAATGATACTGAGATTGATACATCCTATAAAAGTGAGGGGATAAGTTGGACATTTACTCATTTCTTAAACATAGAAGGTTTTAATTCCCCACTATGGGAAAAAATGAGGGAAATTACTAATGGTTTTTAATTGATATACTAAACTACCAAGGGGACAAAACATTACAAATAGTTAACATAATAAACGGTCTTTTAATTTTACTTGCACATTCTTACATAAGTTTGTCAAAGTGTAAACTAGTACAGAAAACTAGAGAGTAAATAGGCAATTACCCCCCGAAATTGTAAGTTTCGTCAATCATCTCTTTGAAATTAACAAAACTTCAATTATCCTCCTGAAATTGTGAATATCCAAAAAAAATATAAATATCTCAGAAGTCCAAACTCTAATAAGTTCCTAACATTTGAATTTGGTTAGAGTTTCGTGCTGATAATGTGTTATGAAATTGATCCTTAACATTGCAAGCTATTATAAAGTATATAAGAATATAGAGAAATAAATAAAGAGAAAACAAGAGAGTATAGTGTATTGTTTGTCAAGTGAATCTTTATATTGCAATATAAGTCCTATTTATATAACACAAATAGGTATATGAATAACCACTTTACATTCCACTTAGCAGTAGGCCTAGTGTATTTTTATTTTTTTTGGTTTGGTAACCTAGTTGTTAGAGCTCACACAATTAAATGTGGAGAAGTGAGGTGTCTGGGGTTCGAACCCGACACCTGCATAAATTATGCAATGTCCCTACCAACTGAGCTAAGCTCACGGGACAACCTAGATGGTTTATTTCAAGAAGACCGCTAACGACTGCACTTATGATATTGATTAAAGTAAACTAAAAATAGTAAATTTATGTTAAAAAATTGTGTAATTATTATTAAGAAAAAAGCAACAACTTGTGTTTCTATGAGAAAATTTATTTAAATGTAATCTTTATCCTTATTTTAATAATCAACTAAAAATGGATCATTTTCTTCTAGGTGGCTAATCTGAACTCGGTATATTAGAGACTAATGACAGAATTGACTCAAAAATAAAGAAACTTCAATTGTGCGGTTCTGCGTTACCCCTCAGCAGCTGTCCAATTCAATTATCGGAAGCTCACTTCATAATTTGGAACAGAGACTTAAGGAGTCCACCGATGATTCACGATCGACTGCTGAGTAGAGAACACCATTAAACAAAAATTAAATAAAATAAACAGAAGAAAAACAATGCAAAGTACAAGTAATTATCTTGATTTAACTACTAAGCAATTTGCTCCCGATCATGTAGTAAGAGTAAACATTAATAGTAGCAAGTTTAGCAAGTTTTTTTCCAAGGTTAGATTGACCCCAATCCTTATACAGCGTTGTTAAAGGCCTATGCTTTCCAAGATCAAGTTTATTGACAGCAACAGCTAGTTCATCAACACCACAGAAAGCCAAACGAGGCACTTTCAAAACACTAGCAGCAAGAGGTCCAAGTTCCACAGCATTTCTGCATCTAATCCCATATTCCTTCTTTAGCTTAGCCAAATCATCTTTAACACCAACACTGACAAAGGTATAATCTGGCAGTCGAAGAAAGTTAAGCAATGATGTGGGAACTGAATCTAAATGACATAGCTGAATAATAAGACAGGACTGACCATTACATAGGTGCAGAGTTGCACATTCGGAATTGTCGTAGATTTCTTCCTCTGAAACCTTATTTTCAAACATTGACAACTCGACATCGAACCCAATAACCTTTGGTCCATTATAATTTGTAGGGCGTAAGAAGGACAATAGAAGGTTGTCAACCACTTGCTGCTTGTTTGTTACGGTGGTCTTGATATGAACTCCGTTCAACTGAAACGTCTCAACAAAACCCATGATTAGTACTGTATAATAATAGAAGAATGAGTTGTGAACAGTTGAAGTAACAGGAACGGGTATTTGTAGAGTGGTGTTGTGAATCTGCTGTGACGTTTGAATAGAATCTCGGAAGTCACGAAGGATTTGATGTAGAATGCTGGAGGGTTTATCTCCTCAATTGCATTCTTTCAATGTTTCGAAAATATGTGAAATTAAATACCATTAATTCCAATTGGTAGTAGTTAAAAGCTTGCATGGTTCGTACCAAAAAAAAAAAACCGGCCTGGCAATGGGGCGGAGCCAACAGATTTAACCTTTTCCGTCGATATCCTCGACTCTCATATACTTACACATTACCATACTCATATCCAATAGGGATGAAAAATTAAAGACTTAAATGCACTTTTCACCCCCTATATTTCAAAAAGTTGCGATTTTGGCCCCCTTTAAAAAAAAATGGATATTTTGGCCCTCTAACTTTTGACCCTCTTTTGATTAGCAGATTTTGATGGAGATTATGACAATTTCTCAGTCTCTGATGGTGTAAACTGACATTGGGATAGAAGGATGTTGATAAGTGGAGTTCAAACTGACATGGTGTAACTTTTGGCCCCCGTAAAGAAGGATCCACTTATCGGTTTGGACTCCACTTATCATGCCAGTTTGGACACCATGCAAGTTTGGACTCCACTTATCAGCATCCTTTTATCCCCATACTAGTTTACACCATCAGAAACTGAGAAATTGGCATAAAATCAGCTAATCAAAAGAGGGTCAAAAGTTAGGGGTCAAAATATCCATTTTTTTAAAAAGGGGCCAAAATCGCAACTTTTTGAAACATAGGGGGTGAAAAATGCATTTAAGCCAAAATTGAATTGCATCACTATCCCCGATTGGTTTTTGTATCCCGCTGCATCTTCGTCTCCGCAACAAATCATTATTTTTTGAAGAAAAAAAAAATCAACCTCGAGGGCAATGTTGTGATGCATTATTTAGTAATATGTAAGGGTGTGCATGGTTTAAAACCAAACCAAACTATAACCATGTATTGGTTATGGTTTGGTTTCTGAAACCACTTCTCTAAATAGTCGAGATATGGTTTGAAACTGGTTCAGATCCGGTTCAAATCCGGTTTGTCATAAAAACCGGTTTCTCTTCCAAAAACCATTTTTAAAGCAGTTTTTCAACTCTATTTTCCATCGGCTGAGATCCACTGCCAACGAATTTCAACATTGTATTACAGTAACTATAGTCACCACCGTAGTTGAAAACCCTATTTCACTCTCTTCTCTCCGGCAACCACAATCGATTTCAGTCCTCCATCAATTGAAGACGGTTACGCGGCGAATAAGCTTTTCAACACCGGTTTCTCTTACACTTACGATGACCTCCCTCACTACATCGACTTCGCCGCCGATTCCGTCGACCTCCCCTCCCCTCTCAGCCGCATCACCTCCCTTACAAAAATAGTTTTAAACCAGTTTTCTAAATAGCGTTTTTTATTTGACTTATTTGTTGAGAATCATGTTCAGCTATGAAGAAAAAATAAGAGAAGGTTTGTGTGAATCACGTTTGTGGTTAATCCGTTTTTGAATCGCGTTTTCTCCAGCATTCTGAATGGATATGGTTTGTGACTTTTTCCTTTAAAACTAAAACGGTTTTGAACTGGTTCAATAAAATGGTGAACCGGTTTTTGATTTCTGAAATTACGTGGGCCGGTTTGGGTTTTAACTAATTGGATTGGGTTTTTGGAATCTGGATCAGGTTTCGTTGGGGATTGGTTGAGGTTAACCAATTATTTTGCACACCCCTAGTAATATGCTCCCTTTAACATTTTCTTTACCGAATGATTTTGTTGCTCCTTTAAGTAATAAAGTAAAATTCGGGATGAGTTTGGGTATGGGTTCAGGGTGGGATTATATTCATGTTACCCATCCCGTACTCATGCTTTAAAATCGAAGAAAACACAAACTCATACTCAAACTCAGTCAAAGCAAGGAATGCCCATCAAATCATGGTGTGTTCAAGCGAGTAATTGCAGTTACAGGTTTTGTTGCCATGCCTAGTGAAAAGGTTGTCCGCGCAACTTGCATTTAGGAAATCTTAAAAAGGAAGGCTTTTGAAGGATTTTAGAATGTTAGGTTTATTTTTTAAGGGGTCTTGTTAATGAATATTCTGGACACTCTTTAATGATCTCAAATTTAGCAATTATTTCTTTAAAAATTCAACTATTACAATTTCTAATGCATCAAATACACAACTTTTCATATAAAAAAAAAACTCATTTAAAATGCTTAAAAAGTGTCACGGAGGCACTCGTTTATAAATAGTTTGCTTTACACTATGAACAAAATACCTCAATTTTAGTTGGTAAATTTATCTCTTATAAAAATGATGAAATGGATATTTTAAAAAAAAATTGAAATTACAATATGATATATAATCAGATAATATATCAATTACATTTGATTCATTTTTAAAAACATTTTCTCCTTCAAAAAATATTTTTTAGTGTTCGTGATCAAAATAAATAAACACTCTCCTTCCTTTCAAAATTCTTCATCCATGCTCCAGGTGTCGTATATTTTTTTTTTCCCACTGATTGGAGAATGGGGTGTATAATGTTATCGGATTATGATGTTAAAATTTGAAAGAATTTTTTTCTATCAAAATAACTTATCTCTAAAGTTTATTGGTTTATGTTGTAACTCTAGTTTTTCCCTCATAATCGTTTCTTTCAAATTCGGCCAGCAATCGTCAGTTGTGTATGGCAGCCATTGGTTGACCAATGACCGTGTTAAAAAGAGATTATCAGGGTGGAAGAGCATAAACTTGTGTTTGGGTGGTCGTTTGGTTCTTCTTAGATATGTCATGCCATCGCTTTCGGTCTACTTTCCTTTTTCAAAGCCCCCTCAAGTGTCACCCCCTCTATTAAATCTAGAGTATTGCTAGCAACACTCTTTTTTAAACACTCTCTCTAATACTCACTTTCTTATTGGTTTAAACCATTGTAGGTCTACACATTGAAAATAAAACCCACACAAAGTGGTGAGACATACATTGATTCCATCTAATAAAAGAGTGGGTACTAGAAAGAGTGTCCAAAAGTGAGTGTTGATAGCATTCCTCTTAAATCTATTTATAAATGATTTTTTTTTTTTGGGGTGGGGGGAGGGGATTGTGAGGATGTTAGGGAAATCACATGGATCAATTGGGATACTTTTTGTCTTGACAATGAGAAAGGAGGTTTGGGGTTTTAATTAGAGGATTCAAAAATTTAATATGGCTTTGTTAGGGATATGGTGTTGGAGATTAAAAGTGTAGCAGTTGAGTTTTTGGTATAAGGTATTTAGTAGCTCGTTCTGGGAAGGAGGATGGTTGGGCAAAGAAGTGAGGGAGAACAAGATCTATTTGGTGGAGGGATATATTGGCCATTCGTAGAGGATTAGGATTGAGGTGGGTAGATGGTTTGATGACAGTTTGGCGTGGATGGTGGGTGATTGGACCAAGACGTTATTTTTGTCATATTAATGGTTAGAGGGAGGTGTGTTGTGCGACAAGTTTAGACGGCTTTTCGATTTGTCAAAGAACCCGTTGGTGACAGTTGTTGAGATGTGAACCTTAGGTTAAGGAGTTAGGGAGGATTGTTGGAAGTGGAGGCGGATGTTGTGGCATGCGAGGAGAAGCAAATGGAGGAGTGCATTTTCTTCAGGATGGTTTGGAGGACACGTGGGATTGGAATCTCGATCCAGGCAAAGGGTACACAGTCCAAGGTGCTTATGAGTTGCTCTCTTATGCAATGCAGATTGATAAAACTGTATTCTACAATATTGTTTGCCCGTGTGATTGTTGTTACTAAATCGTTTACCAGCGAAAGATAAACTGATTCACCGTGGAACTATTCTGTCTAACTCGGGTCTTTGTTCGTGTGGATGTCGTAAGGAGTAAAGCACATATCACCTGTCTGTGGGTTGACCAATTTTTGGAGCATTTGGTCGTATCTTCGACATTGGTTGGGTATTTCTTCAGCGGACCAGTTATATATTTCTGATCATTTTGCCTAATTTACAATTTTCGTAGGCGAGTCTAGGAAAAGCTGGTTTTCGCTTGATTTCACTTGGATGACTTCTGCTTGTGTTCTCAAGAAGGAAAGGAACAACCACATTTTTAGGCAAAAGGAAACAACAACTTGTTGATAAAGTGAAACCCTTCTTTTTGGTAGTTAAAAGCAAAAAACACAAACTTACCTTTCAATTTTCATCACTAGTGGACTAACTACTACTTCAATGCTTTAATCTTGTTGCCTAGCTAGAGTCTTGTACCGACTTCTAACCAGTGGTTTTGATGGTTTTCTTCTAGATTTCGATTGTAGTTACTCTTTTAAGTCTTAACCTAACACTCGTTGTACGGGTTTGGATTCCAAAACAAACTTCATTTTTAAGTAAGGGTAAAAAAGGGAATGGGAAAATTACGTTGACATGGTTTCACCAAACAACCACCTCTCTTCAAATTATCATTGTTACTGTAGCATTGCTAGTGAGAAAAAACAAACCTTTATAATTTGCCTCTGAACTTCTTAGAACTGTGTCGTGATATTTTATCCTTAAATTCTTTGACCAAAGTTTCTATTATATTATACATCAAACAAATAATTTAAGACAAAAAAAAATAGTAAAAAGATCTCATAATTTGAGACGGAGGGTAACACATTTTATTCCTTTAAATTTCGATCAATGGACTGAGAATTTTTTAGTGAATTACATTTCATTCCTTAAAGAAATGGTGTATTGACGCATACATCAATTTTATACAAATCATACAATCCTTAAAAAAAATATACAACATTGCCCCCAGAAATCAAAATTTATAAATCCCTCACTTGACCTAGCTATTCCATTTGGTGCCCATTTGAACTAATTCACTAAACCTTCTCAAGCTAGTTAACTCATTTGATAGGGGATGAACCAAAATTGGGGATGAATTAACTCATTTGATAGTGCTAACTGGGATGAAGTTTCAGATAAGTGTGATGCTGTAGAAACTAGAAAAGTTTGAGAACCGTTAGTTCAGACAGTCATACATGATCTTATTGTGTGCTAATTAACGCTGTGTTAATTACAATGTTTTCTATGGTGTCGATAATTTGAAGTTGAGTAACTCAACATTCTTTTGACTCGATCAACATGAATCTGTCTAAGAAGTACTTAGAACCATTTTATATGTTGTCAATCCGTTTTCTGTTTTCTAGTAGTATCTGTTGGCAAAAGAAATTTAGAGAATGTGTGACATGTTACCTACAATGGCTGTCTCTTTGTTATTCTGGGAATTAGGATAAGCCGCTTCAAGTTAATTCATATAACGAGCTAAATACGTTATGTGTGTTTCTTACCATTCTTACCTTCTCTAATTTGTGTCTCTTGATATTGGTTTTGCTAACAAAAGGTGAATTACAATCGCCTAGAAGTCTCAACTCTAAAGTATAAATCAGTTTTACTAACTTGTTATGAACTTATGATACCCATGGTTGATTCTAATTTCTTGTTAAATGGGAAAATCTTCCCAATAGACCAGGAGAACATGATTTTAACTGTCAAGTAAGAAGTAAAATTGCCAATTAATTTTATTTGTTTTTTTTTTTCCTTTCCTTCACATGCATATGTATGTTCATTTTCTAATTAGTTTCAAATAAAATACAGTGCAGTACAATAACAGCAACTTTATTAAAACAAGGGTTAATAGGTCTTTACCCCCTGTATTATAGGTCATTTTTGGTTTTCCCCCTGTAAAATATATTTTTTGATTTACCTCTGTAAAATATTTTTGTTTTGATTTACCCCTAATGGGCCAAACAAAAACCAATTTTATTTTATTTTTTCAAGAATTTTTCGTTTTTGTTTGGCCTATTAGGGGGGTAAATCAAAACAAAAATATTTTACAGGGGGTAAATCAAAAAAAAAAATT
>Ga0315914_1010888_pt1 | contig 11143 bp, 12 predicted proteins | sample MpolenodulesMG_FD_203920 | JGI IMG/M metagenome (GOLD analysis project Ga0315914, IMG submission 203920) | Medicago polymorpha root nodule microbial communities from Los Angeles, California, United States - elongated nodules | ecosystem: Host-associated > Plants > Roots > Nodule | place: USA... | reverse complement strand
TTTTTTGTGATTAAGCAAAATTTACAATTGATATTCTGTTGAATTGAAAAGCTCTGAGCCAAGTAACAGAATTGAATGGATATTATATAACAGAATCGTAATTCGAAACAAACAAACAAACAAACCTGGGTTGAAGAAGGTGTGAAGATGTTTGATGGTGTTGCTATGATTCCTGCTGTGGTTGGAGTCAATTCCTCGTTGCTCGAATGCATTTTTACTGTTATTCCAAAAATTCAAATCAAATTGGAACTACGTCAACGCCGCTGTACTTGTAAAATTCATAGTCCGTACTGACTATGGCGCTCAATTACAAGTACAATCATATCATTGTGATCCTCGAAAATGCAACTATCCGATAAAATAAAATAAAAATTGAAGGAATCCAATAATTTAACCTTAACTATTTCATTGCTTAAGCATCCAAAATGAAAAAGTTGTCTAATCATTATATTTTTTAAGATAAAATTTATATTTATAAATTTTTTAACTATTGGTTAGCATTAGCAACACCGTAATTTAATATGCTTACGTAGAAACACATATGTTAACACACTATTCTTGACTTTCACTCTTTTATTTATTTAGTAAAACAAAATAGTGTGACACATATTTCATAGTGTTTTCTTAAAAAAAAAAAAATTAGTGTTAAAATGAATTTGACAAGCATTACTCAAATTACTAATACTTTACTTTTATCAAAATACTGTGTCCCTTATTATAAGTTCATCAGACAAATTTCACATATATTATTATTAAGAAAAGATGGTAGACCAATTTTAGATATATCATTAAGAAAAGTTTATAGTATTTTTTTTAAGGAAGTTAGTAGTATATCTAATGTGTTTATTTTGTGTATAAGTATTATTAAATTGTCATTTAATTTTGTGTTTTTAATTTGATTTTTCATATTCTAAGATAAGTTAGTAATTACTAATTAAGGTTATGTTTAAAAATAATAATAAAAGCACAAAGTGTCCCTAAAAAAAAAGCACAAAGTAATTTGCATATGGGTTTATATTTAGGTACAATACTTTTTTCTAAAAAGGTGGTTATGATTAGTGACAGAGGGATTATTTCATTAAAGAAAGTTTGATAGACGTTAGAAGTAATAAAACATAAAAATATTTTTTTTTAAATAGTTATTATGTAAATTTAAGTTTATGAATATTTTAATCTAATTATTTTAAAGATCAAAATAATGATTCACGTCTTATTAACTATAAATAATAGTGTGCGCAAAATTTAACTCAACTGACAATATCGATATTGTTAAATCTAATATATTCATCCGAATTTGAAAGGCGTGTGAGTTAACTAGCTTTAGTTAAATTATTTTCGATACAATGAGGTCGGTTTTGAATAAAAGTAATGTTATTTGAACATCCATTTGTTTGACTGCTAAATAGACAACCATATTTTTACAAAGAAACCATATTTTTATAAAGAAAAATATGTATATGTATTGACACAAAAAATTTATATAACTAGCTTTCTAGTTGTCATAAAAATATAATATTGCACATATGTATACAACTTTTTTACACTACGATTATTAAACTCAATATCCCACCACCATGCATATTTTTTTTAGAGCTTTGTCATTATAGTTTCTTGTTACCTTAGTTTCATAGAACTTACTGATCTCAATATTGCTAGCTACTTTTTCCTTTTCCAGTTTGATTAGATGCTAATGAACGCACAAATACATCCAAGGCATTGAACACGGCCTCTGACTCGAGTGGAGATCTGAGTACATGTTAATTGCCTTGTTAAACTAATTTACAATAATTTATCGAAGAAAAAAAAAACTAATATGCAACATTTTCAATCACACACTTAACCATATATTTCCTCACGGTTTAACCTTTTATTTTTCCCTTTAATACACGGCTAAATTTTATGCAGACATGACAACTCAACGACTTTGCTCTTCAAACAAAACTTCTTAGTGTAAAGGAGCATCAAGCAAACACATATTGGCATGGTGTAAACAACAATTTCAAAAGAAAATTTGGCTGACTTGCCAAGGCATGCATTTTTCTAATCACATTGTATGCTGGATGGTACTTTCTACTATTTTTGCCTGTCATACTATTTCTATAAATAACAATGAGATCAATCGCAATGTTAATAGTACAGTAAAGATGATGAATAAATGATAGTCAAGGCCATTGTAAATGTCTCGCTCCATCCTCACTCAAGTTCCATGCTCCTTCTGCCATCTCATGATACAACTGATTCCATTCCCAATTTGAGTACCCGAAGAAAAACCAGTAGCTGTCAACTGGTTCTTCTGCATATTTCAGCTTCTGGATTATACTAGTTGTCACTACATAATCAAGGAAGTAAATTCCAGGTAGGATTTCAGGTAAATTATATCCGGAAACTGTTCTGGTTAAGGATAAAAGAGGCATTCCGGTTTTCACAACTGGACCCCCAAGAGACAAAGGAGCCTCTTTCAATTTTTCCAAGTCTTCTTCCAAGTTAGTCCATTTTAGATGCTTGTTAATGATAAGACCTTGAAATCCAGTTGCTCGATCTGCTGCCACAATGAGAATCTTGGATCCACCAAATGGCTCAACCCCCAAAAGCTTTTCTGTGGCAATTAGCACCGAACCGACCACCACATGAGGCAATGTTTCTTGCCATCCATTTGATACTGGTAAATTTATCATGTTAGGTTCGACCACCTGATTCGGTATTCTATCTTGACCTAGGGCTCCGTCATATTTGTTCTGTGTATGAAGTGATTCCTCATGGACATCAGTTTGCAAAGTACCATATAAGTTTTGATTCCTGACTACTATTTCAGACAGCCACAGAACTGCTACAAGAATCATGCATGAAAGAATTTAGATTAATAATTAATGTTTAGGTTTGACAGAACAGTAGACAAGAAATTACAAGATAATGTGGTAATAAAAGCATAAGTCAATAGAAGATATGCCAACTACGAGTCTATGACTCCACTAATCAAGTCCTACTGAAGTCTGAATTGAGCCTACTACAAGTGGATAGATACCATGAATAAAAAGGGTTGGGAAACAAGGATGGTGGTAATGACAAGTCTGTGATCCAAGTTTGACACCAACAAAAACTGGTTCACATGCTTTCTAATAATCTAATATGTGCATAGAAAGATGCTATATCACATGAATGGTTACCTTTATCTCTGATAAGATGATTAAAGTTACTTCCATGTTCTGCTACAAACTTCATAACATCGACTACAGCCACATCTCCTTCATAAAGAAGAGGTTCCTTCTTTTCTGCTGGAAACAAAACCAGTGCAGGATAAACCTCCCTCTGCATATTTAACATACGCCAAACATTATTAACCAGAAATCATAAACAGATGCCTATGATGTTCAACATTTTTAACTGCATAAATTTCAAATTTACAGGCCAAACAACCAACTACTTACATTCGATCAATGATGCATGTTTCAAATAAATCGAAGATGAGATTCATCATATTTCTTGATATCTATTGATAAGAATATAAAATTTAAAACAATGTTCAAGTTCCTCTAGTCTTTGCAATGCAACTAAATCATCCCTAATTCTTTTCTAGTTTATTCAGACTTCTCCCTTATTAAAAATACAATTACATAAATGTGTAACAGTTGTACAAGCAGTTACTGCTATGCAACCAGACTCAAAAATAGCTTTTGCCTCCTAATTCATGCCTGGCCAACTTCTTTGTTTGTTTTTGGCTTAAACCATAAAATTCATTTTAGTCTAATATTCTAAAAAAATTGGCTAAAACAAAGAGAGACATTTTATGATTTATCGCTACTCAGTGCTCACTAGATATTATTTTATGAAGACATTAAAGTGTCATTTGATTCATGCAATCAACCCTCTATAGTGGGAGCTTTTGTTGTTATCATTATTATAGCAAAAGCTTTTCACACAAGTAACAATTAACAATCAATCATCTTCATTTGGCCCTGCCCAACAATAACAATAAGAGGAATGATATTTGTACAACCATTTGGTGGCAACTTTTTGACAACTATCTCTCTCATACTTACATTATGTTTTTATTCTCTCTCTTCCTTTTTTTCTATCTATTGTTTTTGACCAATAAGAAGAGAGAGAAAGAAATTTGTCCCAAATGGTTGTTCAAATATCATTACTCCAACCATAATGATACAGCTAGAAATACAGTGCCAAATGTTTACAATCAACTAGCAATCTCAATATTATTTAGAAAATGTGTGGCAATAATCCATAATAAATATAAAAACAAGACTGAACATTGAGGCCTGGAAAGTATAAATCCACAAGTACCTGATCTACTGACTTCAGTACCGGATGGCAGTCATTCAATGTACAATCCAAAAAGTAGATTGTTGGAATCTTCATCGTAACATAATCAAAATCTTCTGCCATGTAGCAATCAGTTGTCAAACTGTTAGAGACTATATACCATATCATCAGAAAATTCTTCAAAAAAACAATTCAAAATACAACATCCAACATCAATCAAGTCCACCAAACAGGACAACAACCATTGTCGTTAATGAAAAGATCAGAGGTGCAGTGTCAAACTCATTCACAAATTGCAAGTAAAAATCAGCATTTCAAAATCAAGTTAAAACCATTTTGATAGTGAAATGCAAAATTGCAGTGCATAAGAGAAAGAGGACAAGTCCATTGTCGATATAGAATTCACTGAACAACTTACTAAAATCAAAGCCACAAAATACTCCCGTTTTAAGCAAGTAAAACATAGGATGATAGAGAAAGACAAACACATACATACAGTCAAATTCTCACCATTATCAGATCCCCCCTTTAACGTATCAACATGACCCTTGATGGCCCGATATACTTCACGAACAATTAATTCCATTCTCTGGCAGAATGCACACCAACTATTGCTAAACAAGACCAAGACATCTTTATTCCATGCATTCGAAGTGTTTTCTTTGTTAGAAAGGTTGAAACCAAGAACAAGTTCAGAGAAAGCTTGAGCTGTGATTCGAGGTATAGAATCCACCTCATGAAAATCCAAATTAACGAATGGAGGACGCATGGCCTCCCTTTGGCCTTGAAAAACATGTTCTGACCATTGATATGGAAGCAGGGTTCCATTAAGAAACTCAGAAAGAAAACCATACATTGAAGCATAGTTGAAACTTGTATCTTCAGGGTAGACGTAATGTTGCTGCCAAAAGGGATCAACTATGACCAAAGACGGAATTCTAGAAGTACCAGTGAGCCTTTCAAGTAATTGATAATTACCTTCAGAATAGAAAAAGGAACCATTAAAACCAAGAAAATGATCCTGTTTTCCATTATTGTTTCCATCAGAAGAACCATCGGTGGAACTATCTATTTCTGATTGAATAATTTTTGCACTAGGAAGTCCGTGATCTATGATGGGTTCTTCAGATTTCACTGCTTTTATCTCTTCGCTAGTGACAATAGAAGATTTCTTGACTTCATGCTGAGACGATAGCACGACCAATTTGGGATTTTCCCCAAGCTCTATAGCAGATTTATATGGATAGCCATCTGTCATTGCAGTACTACTTGTATGATCTTCTTGAGAAGTTTCTGCTGAAATTTGATTTGGCTGGACTTCTGAATGCAATTGTTGTTGTGTATTAGATGAACTAATGTCAATATCACCAGATAAAAGTTGGAAACCCAAATCCTTTGCTAGAGAACTTAGTTTTCCATCCTTCTTTTGCTGGACAATGTAACTCAATAACTCATTCAAAGAACTCACTTGTAGATCAGAAGCTACATTATCCACACTAACTTGTTTACCTTCATTAATAATTGTGATGGAAGATATCTTCTTGTTTAGTTTAATCTTCTGAGCTTTCATCGCCAAATTTGACTTAAGAAAATCAGATGGGCTCTTTGTGCCACGATAATCTCGGATAGAAACTTTCTTGTGATTATCATTATTCTTTGTATCTATTTGATTCACATGATAGTGTTGTGCCAATACTCTAAGAGCTTTAAGAGCTTCCATACTCTTTCCCCTAGTTTCTGAGGAGTCAGATGATCTATCAACAAATAGAACTACTGACGGCTTATTTGCTGGAATAGTGGCTTCTTGATTGTGTTCATTGCCTTCCAACTAAATGAAAACAAACAAATCAGCGTAAATCTCATAGAAAAATTAGTTGATTGAAAGAAGCAAAAATTCTTGCATGTTGGTGCGTGTATCTACATCAGTTAAATAAACAAGTCTACAACAATAACATTGGAATGTAAAATCATTCATGTGGCTTCACTTAACAAAGGATTTCAGGATAGTTGATTCTGACAAGTACAGTCAAAGTTGGGCTTGGAGATGGGATAAGGGAGCAATGAAATATGGCATCATGGTATACACCACAAAATATAGAACAATAGTTAGAAAGGTTTTATTCACCTCTTTGACAAAATAATTACTCCTCTGCAAAACATAGTTCAAGTCATCCTCTACTTTAAGAATATGTGAACAACTTGAACACCCAGCTAGGTAGCGAACTGCAAACCATGAACCAGAATCAGCAACACCTAAGGATGAAAGCATCGCCCTATCGAAAACCAGACCAAATCTATAACGTTCGGAAGGCAGAAAGAATTCTTTCACAGCATTCATGAATTTCTCGTAGAAAGAGTGGAAACGCTCAAATTCTTCAAATGAACAGGGGTTTAGATTATGACTGTTCTGATTCTTGAAGCCCCCCAAACCGTCGTCATTAACTGATGCAAATTCCCCGAGCGAAGGAATTTCACAAAATCCTTTATTGATGTTGTGCTCGGCCTTGCACATGCCCTCCTCTGATTATGGATGAAAAAAGAAAATGAAAACAGAAAGAAAGGAAATTATGTATTTATTATTTAAATTCAATCTTAGATAATACCAGCAACCTTCTGGTTAGTCTTCCCCTTTGACGCCAGTATTATATCATTCTCTCCACTGAAGCCCATTACATGGTGAAGCCCTACAAGGAAAATGCGCGCACACAGATAGTGACTCATATTCTGATGAGCGACGTAGCCATTAACAAATTCCAGGTAACATATCCATGCAAGTAAGCATTCAAAAAAGAGAAGCAAGGAATATGTAAATAGCGAAGTGAAAAAATAGCAAATATTAATACTGAATAAAGAAATTATTTCTAATTGCTTACCATACACGGACTTATGTCATTTGTGTTTAAATTCAAAAAGACATCTGCATTTGTATATACTATATAGTATACATATCAAAAAGCAGTTTGCATTCTCAGCATTTATTTTTGCTATAAAGTTGGATTGACTTTATCTTGTTCATAAGCTATCACTCGTTAGCAATGGTGAGAAGCTTACAAAATGCTAGGAACAACTTGAAAAACATATTCATTTAGCTATTTTTATAAACTTAACCAAAATAAAGTCATATTGGTTTCACATAAGCTATAAGTTGTTTTCATATAAGCTATCATGTAGAGCTTATGAAAATAAGCTGAAAACAGTTAAACTCGCTCAAACAGTCTCTCAATTACTTATGGAAGTGAATAAGTTCAAAAAAGTCAATCCAAATCATGCCTATTAAGTTGTAAAATAAGCTCAAAAGTGCTTCTGCAAATGCCATGTTAACAAATGTTAGGTAAACATCAATTTCAAGAAGGTTGGTTACCTTACATTTACAATATAAGCTACTAACAAGTAATATCCAGCATTCAAAACTCACCAATAGTACCATTCTGCTTTCCGTTGAATTTCTTACTCTTAGTCTTAGCTAACAATTTTTGCGTCCATCCACAAAAATCAACAAGAACAATACTCACATCAGCCGAATCAACAAACGTCGCGAAATCCTTAGCACTATCAATCATTTTCAAAGGAACCTCCTCAGGCGCAACGGAAACATAACGATGCACCGAATTCAACACATTTCTCGCTGAAAGTCTTCCTGAATATTTATACCCTACAGAATGATGAAAATAAACAGCATTCACCATTCCATCAACACTAACACCAATTGAATCCGTTAGTGTTTTTTCATTATTGATGTACATGAACATTAGTTTAAGATTTTGAAATTCTTGTGGTTTATTGGAGATTGCGAGCGAGATATCGTTCATAAGGGAACGAGATTCGCCGGACCAAGGGAGAGTGAGGAGGAGGAGGATGTGTGGGTGGAGTTGGATCTGGGAAGTGAAATTGTGGGGAGTGAGGATTTGCCATGAGGAGGTGGGGATGATGGAGAGAGATAGTGTTGCCGTTGCTAGGGTTATGGCTATCATCGTCGTTGATAACGGGATCGGAGGTTTCATCGTTGTTCACTTTCGGTCTCTGATGTGTGCTGCTACTGCACTGATAAAGACGATGATACGCGCCGTATGTTATTTTGCGGACCCGGATGTCCCATTTTTCCGATTATAGATTAAATACATCAATTATTTAAATATTGAAATATTTTTTGAACTTTTTTTTTTTGGTATTGTAATGGTTTTAGACTTAATCTAAAGGTTATATATTCTAATGTTTCTTACAAGTTTATTAAATTTATTCTTGGATATAAAAAAATTTAGAAAAGAAAAATATTTTCATAAAAAATGGTGGGAATAAAAGTTTTCGTGAAGATGGAAATAAATTAGTGTTTTACTACCAATTAACTTTCCTACTGCACTGGTTCATGCGAATAAATAAATATTAATCAAATATCTTTTTTTAAAATGCATGGAATAAAACTCACTTTTTTATATTTTCATAAACAACATTCCTATAAACAAATTTAATAAAAAAAAATTATGAATAAATTTAGTAAACTTGAAACAAACACACCCTAAGATTTTTGGAATATGCGTAAGCATAAAGAAAGAAAAAGATGAAACACGGGCAAGTTGAATTTTATTTTAAAACAATAAATGTGGTGTTATGAAACTATGTGAGAAGAAAAATACAAATTATCAACTAACAGGTTTAGATTTGACATTCAATGTTAAAAAAAAAGGATTTAAAAATAGCAAAATTACGTTTGAGTGCTCCAGAAGTGCTTTTGAATCCACGAAACGGGTAACCAAACAAGCACTAAATTGTTTTAAAAAAATTGTTCATTTGACGCTAAGCCTCCAATTATACACAAATGGTTAAATACATAATATTGGTGGATCTTGATAACTACATGCAACACTTGAGTTAAACTCTCTTTTCCGAAATTACCATATGGTTGCATCTAGTTTCCGTAAATTGAGAAATTGTTGGGTCGATCGACATGTTATAGCCCACGCCAGCGAGGAAGATGAATCTGACACTTTTCTGTAACAGTTTAGTTTATTGGTTTTTTGTTTTGATTCCAATTATTTTCTTTTGTAGGCTATGATCCTATAGACATATGATGCACAGCTTTCGCTTTCATCATTGATTTGTTTGTTGGGCCCCACAAAGGGTGCACTAGTGGCTTCTATTGTGGTAAGTTGTGGTCTTTCGCCATTATTTTTTTGGTGGTGGTCGGGATTTGAACCCTGAACCCTGTATATATTATACATTGTTTTTACTAACTGAGTTAAACTTATGAGAACGGCATTTCGCCATGATCTATAAAATGGGATACGCGATTACGATTTGCTAATTACACGATATATTTAAAATATTGTTAAAAATACTTAATATAATTTCCTTTTTATTACAATCACTTTCCTGTTTAATAAGAAATAAAATTTGTGTGAGTCTTGTGACTTTACGAACTATTTTGTCGAGGGGCTTGTTTACCATTTATTGGGCACAGTGATGAAAAACCAAAAGTCTATTTTTTTTCCACAACTTTTGGTCCACTATGCTTGGTCAGGGTTGCTATCCTGGGTTATGCTTTACTTGAGGAAAAAAATGCTTCATAATAAAACCAAATAGCTATAAAATTAATAAAATTTCTAGATATTTTTTGGTTTATGAAAATATACTAATTTGAATGTAGAAATATTGAAGGGTCGTCGGAGCATTTATCATTTGTGTGGGCTTGTTTATGGTGGTTTAGGGCAAAAACAAAGGATTTATGCTCTTCCCCCAGCACAAAACACTCGCACCCTGCAGTCATGTCCAAATTGTTCATGCGCATCTTAAGCAACACTGCGCAACTTAACTCACGCAGCATGAGTTAAGTAACGCAGAGTTACTGTTTTCGTACAAAACCCATCAGTCCATACTCCAAGCACCATTTTCTTTCTCTCCACCTTCAAAAACCCAAAAAGTGCGAATTTTTGGGTCAAAATCCTCATCCTAAACTATTGCAAATCATCAGGAAGCAAGTTTCTACGCTCATCAAGCATCAAATATCAGGTATTGTATCATCAAAACTCATCTCATTTTGCTGGTTTTTGTGCTTGGTTCGTCTATTTTTCGTAGGCAGTAGGGCTTGGTGCGCACGTTAACTTGCGCAAGGGTTAAAGGTTGTGTGACTTAAGTCACACAGGAGTTAAAGTGTTGCGTGACTTAAGTCACGCCACTATAGGGTCCTGTTTTTTGAATTTTTTGCACCACTTTTGTTTTAGGTTAGCTTGTCCCGCAAGTAAATTATTTATTCTTCCTTTGTTATTTCTTTCCAATAGATATATGGTGAGATGGTTGACAATGCGGCGGGTGATGACGTTGAATCGAAACCGGCCAAAAATGAAGCTTCCGGTGATGCTTCCGGCGAAGATTCCGGCGATGTCAAACCAACCGTTAATGTGAAACCGTTTAAAGTCAAAATTCCATTTGAAACTCGCATTGGTAAAATTGAAGACCCATTGTTCTATTGGCTCTGCCCGAAATGGGTGGTGTATGTGAGACATATTTCTCAATCCGAGGTGCTCCACCACTTAATCCACATTCCAATATCATGTGTCTTTACTTAATTTCCGACCACTATCTTCTGTTGGAACAAGGGTGTTTCACAGGTCACCTATTGAGTTTTGACAATAACAAGGTATTAAAAATAATCAATTGGATATGCTAAATAATTTGTTCAAGTGTGCAGGATCCATAATCAAAGTACTATTCTTAGAGATTCTGATTGAACAAGTTCAAGAGCAAAGAAATTTATTTGAAGCTTAAAGCATCTGGAAGAACTGCGTCTGAAGAACTGCGTCTGAAGAAACGAGTCTGAAGAAGAGCTCCTGAAGACACGTCATCAGAAGCAAGAACATCAGAAGCGCTAGTCATC
>Ga0315914_1010886_pt1 | contig 11145 bp, 8 predicted proteins | sample MpolenodulesMG_FD_203920 | JGI IMG/M metagenome (GOLD analysis project Ga0315914, IMG submission 203920) | Medicago polymorpha root nodule microbial communities from Los Angeles, California, United States - elongated nodules | ecosystem: Host-associated > Plants > Roots > Nodule | place: USA... | reverse complement strand
AATCCTGATAAAGTAGAAGCTTGGTTTCCAGCTTCCTATTTTCAGGGCAGCTTTGGTTAAAAAAACGAAGTCCCACCGCTATACCAAACATGTGCTTACATGTTTGTGTTTAAAGAGAAAAAAAAAACTCATTTTGCTTATCTAGGCCATATATTTGTAAGAGAAATGCTAACAATACTCTCTTTTGAGCACTCTTTCTAACACTCACTCTTTTATTAGGTGAAATCAATCTGGAACTTACACTTTGGAAATGGAACCCACATATGATGGTGGGACATACAATGATTTCACACAATAAAAGAGTAAGTGCTAGAGAGAATGCTCAAAAGAGAATTAGTTTCATCAATTTAATGATATTTTTCAAATGAAGTTGACCATTCACAAAAAAAAATCTAGGTCAAACGAGAACTTACTAGACTTACTGATGGTCTTGGAGCATTACAGTGTGTTTGATGGCAAACAATTCGAAAAGAAAAATTCAAGTACCCGCAAGTTGTGCATGTCCAATCTCCATCTCTACGTGAAACTAATCATATGACAAAAACAACATCATCTTAGCATTGCAATTTGAAAATCAAACAAGTAAGACACTCAATTAAAAATATCTTCTTTTTTTTTATCAGCCTCAGACCTTACACATATTATGCATTTTCCTTAATAACTGAACATGGAAAACGGTTAATATTTTCTACATATTAAAAACCCCTTTACTGCAAAAATAAATAAATCAATCAATATCTTCAACATCATCATATATAAAGAAAATTCTTTCCAAAAAAAAAAATAAAGAAAATATATCTCTGCATCACCACTCAAATTTTCGATACGAAGTTGTTAATTAAAATTGTAATAAAGTTGGTTAATTAGAGGTTGGACACACGCAAAAAGGTGTATGTGATTGCAAACACCACATAATCTATCCTCCAACTCTACCTTAAATATTATCTCTAACCAAAATATTCATCATTCAAATGTGAAACAATTAACACAATACATCAAATTAAGGATTAATTCATGCATGCATAATTTAAATTCTAACCAGCAACAACAATTGTGGCCACAATATTAACCCTTAAAAGTTTATGAAATAATATCGCAACCACGATTATAATTATCTGTAATTTTCCATAATTTTAAGGACTATAACGTAATTACAATCGCGATCATTTTAAAACAATGGCTAAAACTTGAACTTGTAACATTATCACCAATTAGATAGAATAAAATAAAACTTGATCCATTTGTTGCAGAAATCAATAAACACCCAATCAACAGATCATATTTACCATTATATGGAGATTTCTTTGATCCAAATGAAGCTTGATTACCCTCCTGAAATGAAAATTACAAAACACCAAGGGAGGAAAATATAGGAAAGAATCAAAATTTGATTTCAACAAATTGTAAACAAAATAGGGCGATCGATAAAAATGGAAAAATTGCACGAAAACGAAAGGAAACTAGCCTTGGAAGAAGCCATTGTTAGGGTTCGCGAAGTGAAGAGGGTGAAGTAGGAAGGGGGGAGAGAGATAGAGAAAGCAATATTTATACTATTTGATTTTGGTACACATAATGATTGAGACGAATTGAATGGACTGGACCATAGTTGTTTAAACTAATTGGTCCATTCCAATTGCTGACAAACAATCGTTCTAAGTTATCAATATAATAATGAGTTTAATGTATGTTTTGCTTATGATAAATAAGATTATCTTCTCTTTTTTTTAAAAAAAATAAAAAATCGTCGACAAATAAGTCATTTAACACCCTTTTCCATTCTCAATACTCCAAAAGATCAAAACACGACCAATTTAGCACCATAAAACGATATGGTGAGATTAGGGTTGGTTCAGGGATAAGATCACTAAAGTCGTTGTATAAAGTCTCACTACTAAAAAAACAAAAATTAGTGAGGGATATTTAGTGAGGGAAAACGTGAAATTTCTCTCTAATTCCGTCACTAAATTTTGCGACAAAGGAATTTGTGAAGAATTTCATTTTTTCCGTAACTAATTTCCCTCGCTAATTTTGCTTTTTCTAGTAGTGTCTTAACTAATGAGTGACTCATGATTAATATGAATGAAAAACAATATAAATTCGACACTTAACATTTTAATAGAATTTCATGTATTAATTAATAAACTGAAAGATCTAACATAAACTATGGAGATACGTCTCTTATCTCTTATTAATTTGAAATTCAAACACGATTTATATTGTATTTAATTCATTCAAAATTTGTGATCAATTATTGTCTTATTTATTACTTGAAATATGAATGATCCCACATAAAACCCGAAGGAAAATCTCTTATATATTAATTTGAGATTGAATAATAGAATTGTAATTTTAATGTATTGAATATTAAATACAAATATTAAATATGTCACTTGTATAGAGTTAAACGTCTAAGACCACTGACAGATTTAAACACCACATCGTTTCTTATACATACAACGTTTCCTGCATTTCTAGCAAACGTGAGAGATAATTACTCACACTTGATTTCCAACAGCACTGTTGTTGGACAATAACTATAAGAACGATGTATGCACATCTAAAAGAGAAAATTGATTTTTTTGAAATTAGATAGACTTATTTCATTAATGATCAAACGATCAAGTAACTAATATATGGAAAAGATAAAAGATATGAGGGCTACTAGGCTAGTATAAGATAGTGAAACTTTTGTTAGTAATTATTGAGTACAAAACAATATTTTAAGGCCAACGAGGTGCAAGGTATCACATGCAGTACCTCAAAATGTAAATATTAATTAAAAAATTAATTGGGAAAAAAACTTTAGGGATTAGACCAAAACCCTAGAAAATAATCGTTTAAAATGATATACACCAATGGCTCATTAAAAATTATAGCAAAAACCTAATGAGACAAAATAATAGGGTAGGAAAAAAATAGTGCATTGCAAACAACAATGTGACCAAGAAGAGAAAATCACATTGAATTCGGAGATTAATCTAACCTTTAATATTTTCTATTTCAACATTAAGTATGGCCCCCAAGCAATTTAGCATGAAGCATTATGGAAACACCCGACTTAATGTTATATTCTAACCAACATCTAAGCGGAGGGAACCAGTTAACCTGAATAATAATCAGTGGTAGAGAAGGAGACACTTTGTATTGAAGAATTTAAGGACTTTAAAACTCTTTAATAGGAATTTAAAACTCTTAGAATAAAAATAAAAATAAATTAATTTCACTCCTTAAAGAATTCAACATATAACTCGACAGGGTCATCTTATTATCAAAACCCATCTTCTACTGACAATTTCAAATCATCCAATTGATAATGATTTGTATTTTTTCTTTTTTTGAATTCTAATTTTTTTTTTTTGAATTCAAATGTTGGTCGGTGTCGACGTTTCAGATTCCTGGCTGAATGAGGCGGTCTCTGTTCTTCGCTGTCGAGTGGGGAAAGTGTCGTTTGTGTATTTGGGTCTTTCGATCGGTGGTGATTCGCGTCGGTTGATTTTTTGGAAACCTCTTTTGCGTAGCATTAAATCAAGATTGTCTGGGTACAATAGTCGGTTTTTATCGTTTGGTGGCCGGTTAGTTCTTCTAAAGTTTGTCTTGACTTCTCTACCTGTCTATGCTCTTTCCTTCTTCAAGGCTCCGTCAGGTATAATTTCTTCCCTTGACTCTATTTTTACTATTTTTTTTGGGGGGGTTGTGAGGATCATAGGAAACTTTCTTGGGTCAGTTGGACCACTATTTGTTCGCAGAGGGAGGTTGGAGGGTTGGGGGTGAGGAGGTTGAGGGAGTTTAATGATGCGTTGTTAGGAAAATGGTGTTGACGCTTATTGGTGGAGAGGAGTAGTTTATGGTACAGGGTCTTGGTGGCGAGTTATGGTGAGGAGGATGGGAGGTTGGAGGTTGGTGGCCGGAGTGGTTCTTCTTGGTGGCGAGAGATCGCTAAGATTAGGGATGGTTTAGGTGGTGTAGGAGGCGGGTGGTTTCAGGAGGGTGTATCTCAGTTGGTGGGAGACAGGGCAGATACCTTATTTAGGCATGATACGTGGTTAGGTGTCGTACCGCTTTGTGTGCGCTTTAGGCGCCTTTTTGACCTTGCGGTAGATAAATCTACCACGGTTGCGCAGATATTTTTTAGAGGGTGGGAGGATGGAGGAGCGGGTTGGAGATGGAGGAGGCGGTTGTGGGTGTGGGAGGAGGAAATGCTAGGGGAGTGTATTATTTTACTTCGTAATGTTTGTTTGCAGATTAATGTAAAAGATACTTGGAAATGGCATATGGATACCTCTGCAGGTTATACAGTTCGTAGTGCTTATTAGTTATTGACTACTCAGGACACCTCTCAGGTGGAAGGTGCTGATGCTTTAGTCTGGCATAAACATGTTCCGCTTAAGGTCTCAATTTTTGCTTGGAGGTTGGTAAAGAATAGGTTGCCTACACGGGCAAACTTGGTGCATCGTGGTATCCTTTCAGACACGGTTGTTGGTTGTTTATGTGGGTGCGGCGATACCGAGTCATCTCAACATTTATTCATCTATTGTGGTTTCTATGGTACTTTGTGGTTTCAGGTTCGGTCTTGGCTTGGTGTGTCAAGTCCAGATCCCATTAACGTATCAGATCATTTCTATCAGTTTACTCATTCAACAGGTGGCAGACGAGCAAAATGCTCTTTTATGCAACTTGTTTGGTTGCTTTGTGCGTGGATCATCTGGAATGACCATAACCAGAGATTGTTTAACAATTTGGGTAGCTCTATTGATCAGTTGTTGGATAAAGTAAAGCGGTACTCTCTTTGGTGGCTAAAAGCTGACAATGTTGTTTTTGTTTTTGGTTTCCATTTGTGGTGGTCAAGTCCTTTGGCTTGTTTGGGACTTGGCTAATTTTTGATTGACACTGCTTATTTGTAATTATTTGGGAGCTCCTTCGCACATCTTGTGCTTGGGAGAGCTCTTTGCTTGTTAATATATAAGTTCCATTTTTTATTGTCCAAAAAAAATATAAAAGAAAAAATCAATTTGGATTTGTAAATATATATTTAAAAATAATTCTAAAATAGAAAAAGAAAATAAATAATTTGAAAATAAAAAATTGGAAAACAATGGAATATAAAAAGGCAAATATTGAATTCATATTTATAGATACTAGCGAAAAGACGGGCACTCACGTACCCGTCTTTCGGCTCTTTTTATTACGCTAACCTTTGAAAATTATTAACAATGTTTTTTTTATGAAATTTTGAATGTTTTTTTTATGAAATTTTGATTTGGATTAAAACTAAAAATATAAATGTGTGTTGCTTTCAAGATATAATAAACCAAACTAATCATGATTATTTATTTGGGTTAAATATGTTTTTAGTCCTTACAAAATCATGAGTTTTCAAGTGTAGTTCCTATAAAATTTTAATTGTAAATTTGGTCCTTCATAATGTTATAGTTTGTAAGAATAATCCCTATTATAATTTTTTTTTACAAAAAATGAATACTTTTGGTCCCCAAAATAGTCCCTATAAAATGCAAATAGGGACTAATGTGAATAAAAAAATTGTTGGTTTTAAACTTAAAAACTTGTAATTTTCTTGTAATTTTGTAAGGAGTAAAAACATATTTAACCTATTTATTTCAATGACACCAACAATATAACAAAAAAATACAATCTAAATTCTTTTTTTTAATGACACCAACAACAATCTTTATTATAGAAAAAGTTGTTTAAGGGTATAATTGGAAAAAAAATAAGTATAAATATACTCATCTAGTTTGTTACACTTTTTAAATGATAAAGGAAAAAAAACCAGACATATATATATATTCATATCGTATTTGTACAATTTTTTTAATATTTAAATTTATTCTTATCTAGTCGTTACATGTGTTATTTGTATTCAAAATTGAGGGCATTTTAGGAAAGAGAAAAATTCAACCCAAAAAAGCTGAAATAGGTTGTTTTCTTTAGGCTTAATTGCAGTTTTAGCCCCCTAACTTTCTCAAAGTTGCGATTTTGGTCCCCTAAGAAAAAAAACTACAAAACAGCCCCCTAAGTTTTGCACATGTGGCAGTTTTGACCCCCAAGGCTGATATTGACTCGTCTACGCTGACGTGGCACCCTAAGTGAGGTGCCACATGTTATTTTTTTTATTTTTGTTTTGCCTTGGGGGGCCAAAACTGCTACAGTTGCAAAACTTAGGGGACTGTTTTGTAGTTTTTTTCTTAGGGGACCAAAATCGCAACTTTGAGAAAGTTAAGGGGTTAAAACTGCAATCAAGCCTTTTCTTTATATATAGTAAGTATAGATATATGGATATTACTAAATTAGTAATAAAATTAAAAAAAATAATCAACTAAGACCGCATCCTCAGCCCCTTTTTCATTTGAAATGGATAAGTTCAAAACAATTTCATTCTAGCTATGCATAAATCGAAGAAATCATATATTCATACAATATCTTAATTGAATTTTATGTAATGATCAATAAAATATGTTTAATTTGATATTTATGCATATCCAAATTTTGGTGGACAAGAAGACAACACCTTTAATTTGGGATCTCAAACCTAAATTATATAGGAATAAGTTAGCAACCTACACACACCTACTTGTTTTTTTACTGAAATCTCTCCCCTTAATTTTTTTTGTTAATTCTCTAATTCTCAAGGATAAGAGGCCCTGGTTATCCAGAGTCTGGTCAAGAATTGTTCAATTTGTTTTTTACTAAAATTTCCCATTAACTCTTTTTTTTTGTACAAGAGAGGGGCAAAAGCCCAAGGAAAAAAAAACTACAAAGTTACGTGAACATTCTGAGGCACTAGAAATGTCATAAAAAAAAAAGGAGTCTTTGAAGATCTCTAATGAGAGCCTCCAAAACATGCAAATCAATCGAGTTTAAAGTTAGGCTAAAATTTTCTAGCAAATCAATTGATCTATTTCCTTCAAGCCATGGGTGGTTGATATGAACTTACTAGTTCATGTTCTTCAAGTCATGAATGTGATGAATCAAAGTAGAAATATTTCCATTGCTATTGCAGTTTCTTGTTACCATGTCAACTAGTACATTCGAGTCACTATCTACTTGAAGGTGGGTAGTCCCTTGCCGCCATGTTAAATCCATACCTATGTACATACCCCGCATCTCATCATTGAGCACATTGCAAGCTCCAATCATACAGGCATAACTAACCAAGAAAGTACAACTATTATCCCGAAGAATACCCATACACCCCAAAAGATGAATAGAGCTTTTATAGGCGTCATCACAATTGAGCTTGACACAGCCCTCCGGAGGTTGCTTCCAACCAATAAAAATAGTATCCTTTTGATGTGGCTGACCAGTCATATGTCTTTGCTCACAACTATTAATCTCATTTGTCATCTTGAGAGTCATCTGAGTTGGATTGGTGGGGCGATGGAATCCCGCTTCAAATATACTTTTATTTCTGCACGTCCAAAGGTACCAATAAGTTACCATGAAAACGCTCTTCCACTCATTCTTGTGAGCTCGAGCCATCTCATTATCCAAGTTCCCAAACATCCAGTCCATGTAATTCAAAGAAATAAATTGTATTATAATAATCTTTATCTGAACCAACACAATCAATTCACAATAAATGGAATTTGACAAAAAATATAAATAAGTCATCAACAAATTCAATAGAAACTATTTCACTTATTAATATTATATTACAATGAAGTGTAAAATAAATAACAAAAAAGATAAACTCTCTCTCTCTATATATATATATAACTAAGCCACTTTTCATCACTCTTGATCATCTTGGTAATTGGACAATGCACGGTATCTACAATCACTCCGGTGTGAGTGTGATCATTCTGTATGAAGGGACACATGATTGATCCAACTATAACACCATTTTCATATTGCTCCTCCATAATGTTGAATCTTGATAAAACCTTGGAGAGCAAAGTTGAAATTTCTTGCCAATTCCCTTTTCATTGTGTTCCACTTTTGTTTCAACTTTCTATATCCTTCAAACACAACATGGATGATGTGTGCAACGTAACACGCTAAGAAGAAGAGCCACAAGACCTTATTTCTATCGTAGTCGCTGTATCCAAAATTCTTGAAGGACAAGTTAAGAAGAATAGCCACAAGACCTTATTTCTATTGTAGTCGTTGCTTTATCCAAAATTCTTGAAGGGAGACATCTGGTTTACTTGTGAAGAAATCTATAGAAAAAGTGAGAGGAGTGGGAGAGTAACAAGTGATGATGATGAGTAGTGTGTTAATAATATTTTTGCGACTGACTGACTTATTTATACTAACGTTGCAGCTCTTCCTTCTTCAAAATAAAACTAACACTGCAGCTCTTTTTAACCGGGTATTAAACAACTGTCGCGTCGTCGCATATAGCTTTTGGCGATTTCGGTCTTTTAATTAGAACTCAAGCTTTTAAAAATAGGTTTGGGACCCTAAATACACTTCTAAATACGCCTAAATACACTTCCTCACTTAGGTACATTGGTTTGGGACCCTAACCTTCCTTTAGGAACTCATTTAAGGGATAAAAATAAGTTTTCCAGCGTTGTTTCTTGATACAATTTCCACATTCAACATATTCATAAACAATCCACAACATAATAATCGTGTCCCATTACACATGTCATATTTAGGGTCTATGTTTTGTAACAACATTAAAATTTATGAAGTCTTCGATTATAAAATTAAATCGTATGAGTTTTTTTGATTTTTTTTTACCAAAAAATGCATGAATTTTAATGTTTTTTTTATCAATACATTAAAATGAAAGATGGTAATTTCATGGAAAAATATGAGAAACGATCATGTTCTTTATTCAATTAGAGCTATTTTCAATTAGAACTTTTTTCATCAACGGCTATCCTATCGCTAATGCCACCATAATTGTAGCATTTGTCAAGGCTACCAGTAAAGTGGTATATAAAGCGAAGTTAATTTATTCTCAAGAAATATAGAAATTTGTATTTATTATACGAGTCTTATCCGTAATTTACACTATTAAAAATAGGGTTTTTCAAACCTGTGCAATGTTGCACAGCTTAAGCGGTAAATGCCCTGTTTAATTCACATAATCTGTCATTAAATCAGTTCAACATAATCTGTGATTTAATTAGTCTTTCGTTGAAAATGAATCTTTTTCTTCTCTCTCCCATTGACTATTCTAGATAGACATTAATGCTACGTTTCAATCCAATATCACCATATCGAAGAGAACAAGCAAAATAAAATGCCATTTATGCCCCCTCTCTATCCTAACTGTTGGCAACACCACTGTCACTAGTACCTTAGAAACCACCGTCCACCACTCTCATATCATATGTAGTCGTTCTCATGTCCTTGAGTTTATCAACTACCTTGACCAGTTTGGTAAAACCAAAGTTCACAACCACCCTCGTCTTTTACTTGTTTCCGTAACCACGAAGCACCTGCAGTTTCATTTCACGTTCAGCGTCAGTATCAGTGTCCTTAAATTCCATATCAGCCAAAACTTGCTTGGCATCATTGTCGTATTCAATTCAAGCTAAAGCTAGAGGTGTTAGCCATGAAAAGAAATTAAAAGGAAGAGGCCTTAAACCTAAGGTATCTGCAACCACCGTTAGTGCTACTTCAGACCTCATATCCAAAGGAGCTAGCATGAGAAATTGTTAACTGCTATTTTTTGTGTCTAAGAAGAGGCGTTGGATGGTGGTGAAGATTACTGCTGAGATGGGTTTGGAGTTAATAATTCGGAGTACTTTATGAGCTAATCATAAGATTCACTCTAATCATAATAACTACTACTAGTAGAAGAAGAAAATGGTTATGATTTAATTTTTGTACTGAATCTTGCACGAACATCTAATGTATTTGTGAAGCATGGGCTTTATAGTCTGTATATGTAAGTTTTGTGAGGGATTAATGTTTATGTAATTGGTGGTTATTGAATTCTAACATGGGTTTTCTAGTTTGCTTCTTCTAAGAGACAGGAAATAAAAATTATTGAGGGGCATAAAGGGCCTTCCATTTTGTTTGTTTTCTTGGATATGGTGATATTTGAATTTAATTGTTGGACGAGTATCTCTCTGAAATAGTTAACAGGAGAGAGGGAAAAAAATCATTTTTAAAGATAGGCTAATTAATTGACAGTTTATCATGTGAATAAAACAAGACATTTAATGTTCCTTAAGCTGTGCAATGTTGCACAGATTAAAAAAACCCTTAAAAATATAGTTACGGACACCTTATACAAGATTGAGAACCCACTCTTTTTAGCATAATTCTCGTAAAATCTAAAAACTTTGTTCTCGCTAAAAAACAAGGCCGAATTGCTTCCTATTAATTGTTACTTAAATCAATTACTTCATATTATAAATTATCACATGATTTATTATTTGGAAGATTGTTCAAATCAATTAAATTTGTATCAATTACTTCATATTATAAATTATCACATGGTTTAATATTTGGAAGATTGTTCAAATCAATTAAATTTATGACTCTCAACCTGCACAAATAAATTCATATTATCAACAGATTGCTAAAAAAAGTAAAATGATATTACCAGTTTTTTTTTCCAACTACCAAAAAATATTATTATTGAAATCGTAAATAAGGGATTAGTGGTGAAATACTTGTAAAAGTAACAAATATATGCTTGACAAGCATGTTGTATGCTTCTGTGTGTGAGTGTATGTCTAAGTTAAGATGCATATTAGAAAAACGTTTGATATATTTATAAGATATGGATTATAATAGTTTTTTAATATGAGAACATATGAATTATAGTAGTAGTTAATTTAGAAAAAAGTGAAGACAATTGAGAGCATATCAGAAAAAACGTGAAAGAAATTCAAAGAAAGTAGATGTATAGCTACCATATGAGAACAAATGGATGAGTTTAGTCCACCTGCCATTTCCTTGAAAAAAGGATTAACTATATTGAGTTGTATTTAGAAGATGACATTAGTTTTCTTAGTTTGTTTTAGCCCCCTAACTTTTTTTAAAGTTGCAATTTTGGCTTTCTAAGAAAAAAAACTACAAAACAGCTCCCTAAGTTTTGCAACTATAGCAGTTTTAGCCCCCCAAGGCAAAAAAATAAAATAAAAAATAACATGTGGCACCTCACTTAGGGTGCCACGTCAGCTTAGACCGAGTCAATATCAGTCTTGGGGGCCAAAA
>Ga0315914_1010885_pt1 | contig 11148 bp, 5 predicted proteins | sample MpolenodulesMG_FD_203920 | JGI IMG/M metagenome (GOLD analysis project Ga0315914, IMG submission 203920) | Medicago polymorpha root nodule microbial communities from Los Angeles, California, United States - elongated nodules | ecosystem: Host-associated > Plants > Roots > Nodule | place: USA... | reverse complement strand
TTACTGTAATTGCAAGTAGGATATATAACTGAATTCTTAAAAAATTCTGCTAACTGTAGGTGGAAGCATTCATCAGGCAATTCACAAATCTTTTATTAGTCATTCTTTACTATCTGTTGCCAAAATAAAACTGTAAGGAAAATGTCATAATCTTAACCAACTTGTGGTATAAGACTTCAATTAATGGATTTACTTCTTATAATTCCAATTAAGATATGTACTTGAATATGTCATTAGCCTTTTTTCAGACCATGTTACCAAATTACCACAGTAAAGCATATCCATGGGAGGCCATAACATGTATAATTCTATTTCACCATAGGAGGCCAGAACAATTCTTCAATTCAAAATAGATATACTGCTTGAATCAAAAAGAGTACATTCAAGAAAGCATATGAAGCAACATAATTAACATTACTAATTCTTCCAGAAATACAGCACGATTCGATAATATGGACCATTTTCACCTGTACTTGCAGAAGGAGGCATTTTTGTTCTCAGAACCAACATTGGAGATGCACAAAGATACACAACCCTCTTGTTAGCTGCTCTTGTGACATCAAATTTGACCTTTGTTCCTTCCATCAACGTACACGCGTTTCACAGTGCTTGCCACTCACCAGAAAAAACGCATAACAAATCTTCATCTTGACAGAAATCCATAACAATTTACAGGTATATCCAAGGTAATAAATTACAGTTAACTCAGATCTCTCAGCAAGAAATGCATATTGACAGAAACCAAGCTAGTTCAGTTTTTTATCATATACAAAAAACATCTTAAATTAAAGATCAATACAACTATTTTACCACAATAAAAATTCAAAAAACTAAGATACGACTCACCAATATAGAAGTAACGTCAGCAACTGTTAACTCCTTAACAATTGTGTGACAGAAGCTAGTGGGAAGAAAAAGGGCATTAGAACCATATCGAATGAATGAGTTTCTATACTCATTAGCACTGTGGTTCTGCAATAACATTCTTTGTGGAGGATTGAAATGACCAACCAAAATCCCATAAAAAAAATTTAAAAATGACCAACCATCAGTAAAATAGACTTTCCCGTTCTTCTTTTCAACGGCTACCTCGATCTCATTCTGGTTTGGATCACACAACATCACAAATGGAGCAACTAGTAAACCAAACACTCTTGCAAAGCAACATGCAGCTTTCCCTTTCGCTTTACAAACATTGGTTCATCATCAACTAAGGTGGTACATAATTTAGGAGAAAAATGGAGAACTGTTAATTTGGACAAAGCGTTGAACTAATGAGTTAGTTTGTAAATAAATACATCTGCATTTTAATGGAAAGAGTGGCATTGTACAATGATTAAATGGTTAAGAGTTTAACTCAGGGTCTTATACATCAAATGGAGTATCCATTATAGCAACTTACTAAGCATTTTAACTGAAATCTGGTTCCTATAAAAGATACAACAAAAAATAGAAATATGATTCATATAACAAATAGTATCACATATCATATATTAAAAAAAAAGATTAATAATATAACAACTCACACAAAATATGTCATAATCCATGTGAAAGGTTCTCAAGTTAATCAAGTCCCTTATAACAACTCTATCATTCTCTGGACCAACATTACCTTGAATTGTTAATAGGAGATGAAAAATGCACAAATAAGATGATTATTTGAAACAAATATAATGGAACAAACATAAACTCTATCATAAATTTGCATAAATAAAATTTAAGCGCAGGGTTCAACACTGAGCTTATTCAAAAGAGTGGAAGCAAGCTAACATCTTATTCAAAAACAAATGCAAGTGCTAGAAAAAACCATAAACATGCAGCGTACATATGCTAACCATACCTTTCATTGATACTAACACACCAACAACTTCTCGGTCTTACATGGCATACATGGTAAAATTCTCTAATCGTGCTACTTTTAGCTCTAGCAGTAAGGAGATGATTATGTTGATGTGATATGGTTTATGAATATGCTACTCAATTAAATATAAAAAGAGAAGTGGTTGAGCCAAGTGATTGATTAAATGCAGCAAGGATGATGATGCCTATGTCTATTAAAGGTGTGCTCTATTCTCTAGTGTTGTTCTTTAAGAAATGGGCATTTGGCGCCCAAGGCATGGCAGAATATGGTGTATGAGCTGAAGGGAAAGGATGACATTTTGGCATTTTTAAACTCTAGGGTTTTGGTTCCGAAGGGATTTGCAAGTTAAATTGTTAGGGTTGACATCGGTTGAACAATGTTTTTATTGGTGCTTTAATGTATGAGGTGTAGGAGCTCACGTTGGGCGTTTCACTTAGACAATTGCTTTACTGACTTTCAATACTTCCTAAAAACACAAGTAAAAGACTAAAATACCTTCAGCGGTAGTTAACTACCGCTGGCTTATAACTAAAAAACACGCCGGCAGTTAACTGCCGCTGAGTTTTTTAGTCATTTACTTATGTTACTAAGATACAATGAATGTCAAAAAAAGCAATCTTCTTTCACTTATATATGATGCCCTTTACTTGTTTTTGTCTTGCTAGTCTTTGTTCTTCTTGATTAATTATTTGGTTTTAATAAATTTTGTTGTTTTTTTTTTAGGGAATAAAAATAATAATGAGTTTTTAAAATTTTATCATATTGACTTTCTTATATCGGTACACACAAAACTTCTTTTGCATATGTAAGAGCATCCACAATGGAGACCCTCTAATGGGTCCCACCAGGAACAAAAGCAACTCAAATAATGATTATTTTATTGAAAAGTGGTGTGAGGTCCACTTAAGATTGGGGGTCTTAAGTGAGACCCTGGATCTTAAGAGACCCCCAATTTTTTCCCCCAATGGGGGTACCTATTAGATACCTGGTCTTAAATGGTAAAGACCCTACCAATGTGGATGCTCTAAGCACTTAAAAACAACAAAGAGCGTAGCGCAAATATTTAACAGTTGTTTACATATTAAATAAAAAAATATTTCATAGAAATACTACATTAATATTGATATTTTCAAAATAGTCATGATATAAATTTTTATAATATCAACTTTTTAATATCAATACATAAAAAGTTGCTTCCGCAAATATAAACGCTTAAAATCTGCAACGAGTGTGGTGCAAATATTTAGTAATGTTTTGCATATAAAATAAAAATATTTAATAAAAACACTACATTAATGTTGATATTTTGAAAATAGTGACAAGTTTTCAATATTTTATCATATCGAAATTCTCGTATTTGTACATAAAAATTTGTTTCCGCAATATAAACATGTCAAATCTACAACCAGTGCGGTGTAAATATTTAACGGTGTTTTGTATTTAAAATAACAAAATATTGATGAGTGGGATGATCCCATACTAGTATACATTCTCCCGTACCTATAGTACTCCAGTGAAAACCACGGCGAATCACATCTTTCACACTTCAAATACTACGCCATACATAGCTAGGATTATGGCCTATATTAACTCCAAAATAATCACATTGAGGAAAGTATTTAGCTTCGAGTAAACGAGTGATTAGAGTCCCTGGAGTATGGAGTGGCCACATATCATTGTTTCAGACTTGTTGGCTACACCTCAGAAGCAATGGAATATGGAGCTAATTAATGAATTTTTTTTACTATAATACATCCATAAGTATCTTGAATACTCCATTGTTCCCTTCGGTAACTCAAGATGTGCCTACTTGGAAGCTTGAGAAGGACGGTGTTTATACAGTTAAAAGTGCGTACACTACTACAAAATTGAGAAAATATAGCGTTCCTTAAATAGCGCTTTTAACATGAAAGCGCTATAAATCAAAACACGGAGGCTTTAGCTAGCGCTTTTCTAAAAAAGCGCTTCCTATGATACTAAATTTATATAGCGTTTTGTAGAAAAAGTGCCAGCATAGATTCCATAAAAATAATAAATATTTTTTAAAAAAATCAGGATTAATTGAATCATGATGTGGCAATTTCACAACATCGTGTGCCGGATAATTGGAATTGTATTTGGAGCTTAAAATTGCCACTGAAGGTAAATAATTTCTTGTGAAGAGCTTGTCGTAATTGTTTGCCTACGAGAATCCAATTGCAATAAAAAAAGTGTTCAATGTACTGATCAGTGTGCGGTGTGTGAAGAATTTGGTGAAGATAGTACTCATTTGTTTTTTATGTGTAGCAAAAGTGTGACTTGTTGGCATCGCATTGGATTATGGAGCCCTTTGATGACTGTATTTGATCCTGATGCAAGCTTCCAGACTAATGTGTTTGCTATCTTACAACATCTGGATCAGCAGCAAAAGCAAGTTTTCGGTGTGACCCTCTGGAGTATCTGGAAGCATGGAAATAATAAGGTTTGGAACAATGCCACTGAAACAACTCAAGCTATATGTGACGATGCAGGTTCCCTTCTTACTAGCTGGAAGAATGCCCAAACTATTCGTCATCTTACCCCTCGACATTCCATTACTCAAAGTGATATGAAGTGGCTTAAACCAAGTCCCGGCAGGTTCAAATGTAATGTAGATGCTTCCTTTTCTCATGCTCAGAATCGAGTCGGCATTGGTATGTGTATTCGAGATGATGAATGTCATTTTGTGCCAGCTAAAACCGAATGGATGACTCCGCTCCTTGATGTGGATTTGGGTGAGGCTTTAGGTTTATATCAGCAATGTATTGGGTGCGTGATCTACAGTTGGGTATTGTGGATTTTGAGCTTGATTCCAAAACTGTGATGGATAGTCTTTATGGTAGTAAAAGTGGCATCTCAAATTATAGTGCAATGACCAATGACTGTAGACGCATGTTAGCTTCTGATTTAGCAACCTCTGATGTTAGGTTTATTCGGAGACCAGCCAACGAAGTCGCTCATAGTTTTGCTAGGGCGGCTTCGCATCATGCTAGTTTCCATATTCATATTCGGATCCCATCTTGTATCTCTATTATTATTATGAATGAAATGCAATAAGTTTTTTCTTGTAAAAATGAAAAACAAAAATTTAATAGAAACACTATACTAATGTTTATATTTTTAAAATAGTTATGAATTTTCAAATTTTTATCATATTGATTATCTCATATCGGTACATAAAAATTTGCATTCGTGGATATAAACACATAAAATCCGCAATGGGCGCGATTGAATTATATAACGATGATTTGCATATAAAAAAATAAAATATTTAATAGAAACACTACATTGATGTTAATATCTTGAAAATAATCATGAGTTTTCAGAACTCTCTCATTACGATACATAAAAACTTACTATTGCAGATATAAGCACATAAAATCTGTAACAAGTGATGTGCAAATATTTAATAGTGTTTTGCATATAAAACAAAAAAATATTTAATAGAAACACTATATTAATTATATAAAAAAAAACTACATTAATATTGATATTTTGAAAATAGTAATGAATTTTTAAAATTTTATATTATCAACTTTCTTACATCGTTACATATAAATTTGCCTACATATATTTTTTTGAAGGAATATTCCTACATATATATAGGCACAAGAAATCAACAACGGATGTGGTGGAAATATATAATGATGTTTTGTATATAAAATAACAAAATATTTAATAAAAATACTACATTAATTCTTTTAAAAAAAACTAAATTAATGTTGATATTTTGAAAATAGTCATGAGTTTTAAAAATTTATCGTATCGACTTTCTCATATCAATACCTTTTTCTTTTATGCATCTCATATAAATTTATAAAAATCAGTAATCGTAAGCTTCAAAATCTTTTTAAGTTTCGTCTCTCTTTCTCTCCCTCTTTTCCCTTTCCCAAACCTTAGCTATCACAACTTTTCTTCTTCTAGATCCATCGGAGATGGGTGATTTAGGGTCATCCATCTGAATTGATTTTCTTTCTCTTAGTTAAATAAGTGATTTTCACATATTTTTAGTTTTTCTTTCATTTATTTTTGTGATTTAGTCGTCTAGCATGATTTTGCTTATTTTGATCTGCTGTCTTTATGCGGTATTTTTTATTTCTCATTTTAGTGTGGTGTTTATTTGATTCGGATTGAAAGATTAGCTTTGATCAAATGCGGTATTTGCTTATGCGAATCCGGAAACTTGAGTATTTTGATGACTTAAATATAGCATGAGTAGTCATATTTGTAGGCATATTTACTCTACCGTTTTATGGTATTAGCATGAGTTTGTTCACATATTCATCCTTTTTGTTTTTAGCGAGTTTGAATATGTATTATAACGATGTACTCTATTTGACTGAATGAATATCGTTTATTTTTGTAAAAAAATATCTTTAAGCTTCTTAAGTGACTTGTAATTTATAGAAGGAAGAAAAAATTGGAATAAAACCTAAGGGTTAAAAAGTTATAATTACTTTCATTTTTATTCTGAGGATACTTAAGAAAACACTAATTTTAACTATTTTTTTGTAACAATACTAATTGATTAGTTACGAGAAAAAAAAACACTTGTTCCACATATGAACCATATGTGCCAAATACTGCAAGATTGATATATTTCTAAAAATAAAATCTCATTTTTAAACCGACGATATTAAAAGAATACAAATTTTAATTAATTCTTCAGTCACAAACATTTGTTCCATATATGATTTTGAAAATAAAATAAAATAATTGTATTATACTTTTTATTTAGAAGATGTAAAATAAATGCTAAATTTCAATTTATTTTTTTTGAAAGAGCTAAATTTAAGTAATTGATTAGTGCAAACAAACAATTGTCCCATATATTTATTGTATACAACGACTTCTTTAGAGATTTATTTACATGAAAACAATATATGATAACAAATTGAAGTGTGTAAAAATATATAGTCAGTGTGTATAGTAAATCACACTTATAGTAAAAATATTATATTTTTCTCATTTTTATTTTGAGAATATTAAAAAATATACAAGAAGATATAATTGGTATGTTATAGTTATCAAATTTTTTATTTAGAAGATGTAATAAAAATTAAAGAAGACGAAGTTTGAAAATGATAGTTTGCCACTTGTTAGATTGAAATGTGTAAAATTTATTTATTTTATTTAGAAGATGTAAATTTTTTTAAAAATTTTACTTAATTGATTGATGACAAACAATTATCTCGTGTGTGAATTGTATGTTCCAACAACACTATTTAGTGAGATGCATTTACAAAATATAACATAAATATAATGAAATGACATAAAAAAAAGTTTGCAAATGATAATTAATAACTTTTTTTTTAATCTAAAAGAGATGGATATAACTTGGACTATCATCTATCGAAACATTGTCTAAAGCCTCTGGATTTATGACTTTTTTAAAATGAATGAAATGTGTACAGTTTGTTCTTTTTATTACAACAACGATTGGTTATTAAAAAAAATAGAAGAAAAAAAAACACTTGTGTCAAAATGTTAGGGTGGTGGTTACAATTTTAATTTTAGTAGTAGTTTGTTTTCTAGAGTTTATAGTGAACAGTAGATTTTTTTTTTGAGGGGATCTATTTTTAATTATTGTTAGACCATTTTTTAAACTTAATTGTTCCTCTATTTTATTGAAACACACAAAAAGAAATAGATTAAGTGTACGTGAAGTGTGAATGATTTCATAATGTTTGAGATGAAGATTTAAAAGTTTGTTACCGTCAACGACATTGAGTCTCTGAATAGAATAAGATATTATTGTTGTATTGAGTGTAAAAATAAGTAAGTTTGAATTATTCAAATAAGTGATTAAATGTTTATCATGTATACTCAATATCACATCTTATGCGTTCTGGTAGCAAAATTTAATGTCATTTAAGCAATATAGATCGTGCAAACCCTCGTATGTGGTATGTGACAATGTTAGTTAAACGCTTTATGAGTGTTTAACTGACTTTATTATTCACCACATACGAGGGTGTGTAGAAACCTAAATTTTTAGAAATAAGTGTTTAACTAACATTAAATTTTGCTATTAAAATGCATAAGATAAGAGTAAGTATGCAACATAAATATCATGAAACTACCTTATTTTTACACTCTACACAACAATAATTATTTTTAGGAAAATGTTAACTTATACCCTCAAAGCACAAGTTAGTTAATGATTCAAATATAGAAATTTTTTATTGAAATGTGTGCATTGCATTTAATATTTAACTTTTTAATCATTTATATGCACAAAATTTCAGAGAATGTTTTTTTTTTTAGGTTTCTTAACATGTGCCCTAAGGGCATAAGTTAAACCACCCTTATTTTTATTTAGGGGTGACAAAGTTATAGTTAGTGTTTTATAATTATTTTTATTTTTATATTGAAGATACTTAAAAAACACTAATTTTAACTAATGATTTTGTCACAAATATTCATCATGTATACTACGTTTTGATAATAAATTACAATTAGTATGTTATAATTGTTCTTAGTTTTTTTGAATATATAAATAATATTATTGGTTAGTTATGAAACAAAGCTTGTTCCGTATATGAATTATATCCTAACAAACAATTGTTTATAGGTTGTGCACACCCTAGATTGTTAAAATAAAGTGTTTGACTGACATTGTCATTGTCATATATCAAGTGATGTTGTCAAGACCCTGACTTAGGGGGTTTAAAATATTAAATTAAATTAATAATCATAATTATATTTACAAGAATAAGATATTAAAAAATATAATAATCGATTGTATTATTAAATTTATTGACAACTATTATGTTCTACCAATTCACACTTTAGTAAAGAGAATTACTTTACTACACATTACAAAAAATATAGTTGAACTATAGATTGTATACATATATAATATGTATGTTATATTACACTAGAGATAACTTAAAAGGATTTAAGTGTTATGAAAAATCATTTGATTAATTTATTACAATTAAATAATTAAAGGACGTAAGTGATACGAAAAAAATTTAAAGAACTAGAATGTTATAATTAAATAACTTAATTGACCTTTGGTATAATTTAGTTTAAATAATAAAAGGTTGGTTGTCTTATACCTCAAAACCAAAATAAGTCATATGTAATTGTTTGACTCAATGATTATTGTGTTTGTCTCATGTGTCAACTACTGAGTGAGACATAGAAAACTGCAGTATTTTAAACATAAGAGACATAGAAAACATATTGACGAATCACTTTCATGCATCACATACCAGGATATGCACATCGGATAAGGAGAATATTATTAATCACATTGACATTAAATTTTGCTACCAAAAGCATGAGATGTGGGATTGGGTATGTAACATAAACATTTGATCACTTAATTGCGTAAATTTCTTGATCTAACTAACTTTTACACTCGACACAATAGTTATATCTTCTCGAAGTTGAGATTCGATGCCGTCGACGGTAACAAACTTTTGTGTCTCTAACTCTAATATCATCAAATCTTTCACACTTCATACACGCTCAATCTGTTTTTTTTTTTCTGAGGACCATCTATCGTGTTTGTTCAAGTTTCTACTATACGTTTCAGTAAGAAAAAAAAAACAGTTAAGTTTAACAATAATTATTATAAAAAAAAAGGGTTATCAATAATTAAAAATAGAAATTATTTTTCAACGCTAATAATTATTTTTCACCTTTAAATTTTATTCCATTTTTTTCTCTTTAGATTACAAGTCACTTAAGAAGTTGTTTAAGCATAGCATTTTTTTAACTGAATATCTCATTAATCAATTTGAATATTTCAACGCTTGATTACAAAATTAAACATCTTTCAACTTTGAATTAATTCTAACAAATAACAAATTATCATTTACAAACTTCTTCTTCTTCTTTAACTTTTGTTTTGTCACTTTATTGTTTCTACTTTATTTTTTCAAATGAATCTCGTTTAAGAATGTTGTTGGATCAAACAATTCACACACTTGACAATTGTTTGTTACAAATCAAATACATAAAATTAATTTTTCTATTTTTAAATCAAATCGCATGTACTATTATAAAAAATAGTACATGTGATGAATGTTTGTGACAAAGAGTTAGTTAAAATTAGTATTTGCTAACTATAATTTTCGCACTCTAAAATTTTAGTTCAATTTTTTCTCTATAACTTACAACTCAGTTTAGAAGCTTCAGAATATGTTGAAACGTACAATTCAGAAATGATTATTTTATCAGAATCTCTCGTTAACCAATTCGAACATTTCAACGCGAATTTACAAAATTATACATCTTTAGGTTTTGTTTGGTTCATCAAAATAAAATACATAACAAATATTTTTTTGAAAACTTAGTATCCGATTTAAGAACCAACTAATTATAAAAAACTAAGGGACAAATGTTTGTCAATGATACATAAAAATATGGGAAAAATGTTTGTCACTGATACAAATAAAGAAAAAAATATGGGACTATATTTATCAATGATACATAAAAAGTAAGAGAAAAATATTTGTCATTGATTATAAAAACATGGGACAAATATTTTTCATTTTTAAATATAAAAAAATAAAAAAGTACATATACATGTTTGTTATTGATAGAAAAAACAAACACGTGATAAAAATTTGTCATTGATTAATATAAAAAAGTGACACAAATTTGTTGCCAATAAATATGAAAAAGTATGAGACAAATATTTGTCTTTGATAAATATAAGAAAAAAATATGGGACGAATATTTGTCGGTAATTCCTGAAAAAACAATAGACAAATATTTGAACCATGAAATAACAAGGGTCGTGTTAACCAATGTCCTAGTTATATTGGTTAAGGACCATAAATAGAAATTTCGTCTTGGAAATATAAGTATTTACTTTTGACCGACTAATAATTACACTATTTTTTTTTTATATAAAAACTTACTTATTTTAGTGAGTAAATAGGCAATTTCCCCATGAAATTGTAAGTTTTGTCAATTACCCCCCTAAAATTAACAAAACTTCAATTACCCCCTAAAATTGCATAACATTAATCAATTTACCCCTCCGTCAAATTTTTCTGTTAGTGACATCTGACTGTTTACGGTTATGATCAAATATCACCATGAAATTTTGCACTTATGTGCAAAATGCCCCCTAAACTTGAAATTTTTTTTTCTTCTTATCCTTGACTTAAAAGATATTAAAGGTAAACAATTAACAATTATTGATCATATAAATATTTATAGAATGTATGTTTATGCAGCTGTTGGTCATATAAATCTTTATGGAAGGTATGTTAGTCTCATGTGTTTTATATATATATATATATATA
>Ga0315914_1010882_pt1 | contig 11148 bp, 9 predicted proteins | sample MpolenodulesMG_FD_203920 | JGI IMG/M metagenome (GOLD analysis project Ga0315914, IMG submission 203920) | Medicago polymorpha root nodule microbial communities from Los Angeles, California, United States - elongated nodules | ecosystem: Host-associated > Plants > Roots > Nodule | place: USA... | reverse complement strand
TTCTTTTTTTTAGAAGAAACTAACAAGTGTTGTTGTTATAGCAGAATATGATTTTGTATTTTACGATAACACTATTATATAATACATTAATTATGATTTTTCACAAGACGCATATTACTAGTTTTCACACTCAAACATATTAGTAAAAAAAATCTATGATTATTTTTATTTATTAGCTTTTTTAATATCGTCAATACTAAAACAAGAACAATATTATAATATACTATGATTAATCATACTTCAATTTTTTCCCTTTTTTTTATTAAAATGTATTGCTAAAAAACTCATTGGAGTCTACAATTGTAACACGGGACCCATTTTAGTAATTACAGCGAGTGATCAATTTTAATTAGTATTTTTTTAATATCTCTATTTAAACACCGCGACTGCCTAAGTTTTATTAATATATTCAAAAAATAATTTTTTGAATGAATATATTCAAAAACTATATGTGGGTGTATGGACTATATATTAATAAAAATATATATATGAGTATATGTTTGTTTTACGGAAATATATTAATATATTCTTATTTCTGAAATCTAAGGGAACTATATATTGATAAAATATATGAGTGTATGCACTATATATTAATAAAAATATATCTCACTATATGTTTTTATACGGGAATATGTTAGTATATGTGTATTTATGAAATGTATTTTCATTTATTATCTTTTTTAATATCGTCAATACTAAAACAAACAAAAAAATTATAATATACTATGATTAATCATACTTCAATTTTTTCCGTTGTTTTTTTTAAAATGTATCACTAAAAAAGCCATTGGAGTGTACAATTGTACCACAGGACCCATTTTAGTAATTACAACTAGTGATAAGTTTTAATTAGTATTTTTTAATCTTTCAAAAAAAAAATAGTAGTTTTTAATATCTCTATTTAAACACCGCAACTGCCTAAGTTTTATTAATATATATTAATAAAAATATATATGAGTATATGTTTGTTTTACGGGAATATATTAGTATATTACTATTTCTGAAATCTAATGGGAACTACATATTGATAAAATATATATGAGTGTATGGACTATATATTAACAAAAATATATCTCACTGTATTTTTTTTACGGGAATATGTTAGTATATGTTTATTTATGAAATATATTTTACGATAACAATATTATATAATACATTAATTATGATTTTTCACAGGATGCATATTAGTGTTTTTCACACTAAAACATATTAGTAAATAAAATCTATGATTATTTTTATTTATTAGCTTTATTAATATCGTCAATACTAAAATTTAATATATATTTGTTCATATAAAAATTTAATTATTTTGTCATTTTTTATTACTACCGATCAATATATACATTATTATGCTGTAAATACTTTACATATTTTCACTATGGACAAATAAAAATCACTATACCAAGCGCAGCCGATACGCGACACGCGGCGGAGCCGCGGCCATACAGCACGGCGAAGCCGCGCTACCCGTGTTGTAGCACGGGTATCTCGACTAGTCAGTCATACTTAATGGAACTCAACATTCTAGCATATAAAAAAGGGAAAATTGTTGTTCACACTTGTGTTCAAACATTCGTGTAATTTTGACGAAATGTCGGATTGATTCAATTATGGACAGCTGTAAAAGATAATGTATTTTTGTTGTTTATGACTGAGTATAAATGGTGTACGACTAGTATTGTCTCTAGAAATGCTCTGGTTGAATTACAAGTAAAAACTGGCCGAAAAATGGTTTGGTTCAATTATGCAGAATCCACTGTCTGCATAATTGCTTTCCTCGGCTACAACCGGCGGCAATTAACTGTGGAGGAATAGTAAAACTGGCGGCAGTTAATTGCTGAATGGTATTTTCATCTTTTAATGGTGTGTTTCAACTTATCACATGTGTGAACAACAAATTTCAAAAAAAAGGACCTTTAGCATCCTCTAAAGTAGATTCACTATATCCTATCATTCACTCTTGCTAATACACTAACTTAATGTCGGAGTGCTTGCATATATATGGAAAATATAACATAATAATATATTCAAAAGTAACGTTATAGAATGACAGCTTAAAAAAATGTTATAAATGATAAAAGATAGTTTTTATTTCTTTACGCAGTGATGAATGATGTTTGAAACATATAAATTAGTTTTATTTATTGATTTATTATAATTAAAGTGGAGATATGTGGTTTGAGGCTTTTTTTTCTTGTCTGTCCCTGTTGTGAGTTTTTATTACCAATATGCCCTACTTGAAATTTTAAATACGTAAATGCCCTAGTTTAGATTTGCTAGTAGAAGTGTGCCATTTCATTTGGCGCACTCGTAGCTCACGTGTCCTCGAGTTTTCCAATTAAAATGGCAGATTCGTGAAGACCTTTAATTTATTTTTTGTTGTTTATGACTGAGTATAAATGTTGTACGACTAGTATTGTCTCTAGAAATGCTATGGTTGAATTACAAGTAAAAACTGGCCGAAAAATGGCTTGGTTCAATTATGTAGAATCCACTGTCTGCATAATTGCTTAACTGCCGAGGAATAGTAAAACCGGCGACAGTTAATTTGCAAATGGTATTTTCGTCTTTTAATGGTGTGTTTCAACTTATCACATGTGTGAACAGCAAATTTCTAAAAAAGGACCTTTAGCATCCTCTAAAGTAGATTCACTATATACTATCATTCACTCTTGCTAATACACTAACTTAATGTCGGAGTGCTTGCATATATATGCAAAATATAACATAATAATATATTAAAAAGTAACGTCATAGAATGACAGCTTAAAAAAATACGTTATAAATGATAAAAGATATTTTTTATTTTTTTACACAGTGATGAATGATGTTTGAAACATATAAATTAGTAAAAAAAAATTACAAGTATATTTTATTTATTGATTTATTATAATTAAAGTGGAGACATGTGGTTTGAGGCTTTTTTTCTTATTTGTCCCTGTTGTGAGTTTTTATTACCAATATGCCCTATTTGAAATTTTAAATACGTAAATGCCCTAGTTTAGATTTGCTAGTAGAAATGTGCCATTTCATTTGGCGCACTCGTTGCTCACGTGTCCTCGAGTTTGCCAATTAAAATGGCGGATTCGTGAAGACCTTTTATTTATTTATTTTTTTTGTTTTATATATATTTTTTAAAATTTAATTATTAAAACATAAATTAAAAATAATTTAAATATATAGTAATAAAATATTACAAATAAAAAAATTATTACGGCAAATAAAAACTACAAATGACCGTCCGTGCCACATCCCCTACGTCAAATGTCACGAACATGATATTGTGGTTCTTCCGGATGTATGTTGTCGATAGATAATTGAACAGAAGAACTGCCTCCTTGAAGCATTCCATTAAATGATTGAAAAAATCCTCTTTCAACTTCAATACCGTCTTGACGCCATACTTCACGTTTAATGATGGACTGGAAAAACTAAAATTATGCGTCGGTGCGAAGTTATTATGTGGTTGGGTTTGTTGTGTAAACCGAAAGTCAAAATGTTCTTGGGGTGTTCGGTTTGCATAGAAGGTTTGCGGGGTTTGGTTTGGGTAGAAGCTTTAGGGTGTTTGGTTTGTGATGAATTGGTTTTGTGGAGTTTGGTATGTGTAGAAATTTTGAGGGGTTTGATTTGCAATGAATTGGTTTTGGGAGGTTTGACTTGTGTAGATGTTTTGGGGAGTATGGTTTGGATAGAATTGATGATGTGAGTTTTGGCTTGTGTAGAGGTTTTGAGGGGTTTGATTTGGGTAGAATTGATTTTGGGGATTTTAGTTTGGGTAGAAGTTTTGGGGGGTTTGGTTTGTGCATGTGCCATAGTTTGGTTGGGTATATGGAGGATTATCAGAAAATGTTACTATGTTCATATTTGAAAGTTGTTGTGTTGTGGCGGACATATTTGGGACTTCAAAATTTTTTTGTGAATCTTCTGGTGATTCAGGTTGTTGTGAACGTGGATCCCTTAAATGTTTGTTGTTGGGAAAATATTTTGTATACAATTTAAACCAAAGCCTATACTTCCTCGTTGGGTTAACATCATCTGCATAACGCTCGCCATGCAACACATAGTCATGACGATTTTCCAACATTTGGATTTCTTCAGGATATTTGTGTTTCCAAGAAATCGTGTATTGTTGCCTCAGGTCAATTTCATGGTACTTCTTCATGTATGTTGGTTCATTTGGTGGTATATTTTGCACGAGTCCAAATTAGAGTCGCACTCTATTTGATTGGTGCATTTCTACCAAGTGATAACAAAAGATATAAGTTTTGGAAGTCCACAGTTGACTGTCCTCTTCTCCCTCGTATGGAAGACTTACCTCTAACCTTACAGAGTCGATGAACATTGTGTTCAAGGGTATTCAACACCTACCTAAAACTGCTTTGGTCAAGTCAACCTATTATAGGCTTGCATCACTTTTTGCATAACGAGGAGAGAATGTGAGTATCAGGTTAAAGACTAATCAGGCTTACACCGAGCATTGCATGAACACACTTAAAGCCGAAGTGATCAAGTCCCACACTCACGAAGTCAATCAGTTTGATCGAGAAATGCATACTTTTTCTGTCCGCGAAACTGTCAACCACGAGGAGGGAAGGCCAAAGGGAACTTTCAAGGTTGACTTGCAGGCAGAGTAGTGTGATTGTGGGAAATTTCAAGCTTTCCATATGCCTTGTTCACATGTCATAGCTTCTTGTTCTAGTTTTAATCATGACTACGAACGATATGTCCATCAAGTTTACCGCAGTGATTGTGTATTCCATGTTTACAATACCAGGTTCGAAGTAATTCAACACCTTTCATATTGGATCCCATATAAAGGGGAAATTCTCTTCCATGATGAGACAATGTGAAGACTGAAAAAAGGTCGTCCAAATAGTACTCGCATTATGACTGAAATGGACGCGATGGAAAGAAATCCAAGGAAATGTGGAATATGTCGTGAGACCGGACATTCACGAAATAATTCTCCACTTACTAGACAAAACTAGTTATTTTTATGTAATTGGTATTTTATATTGTACTATCTTTTAATGTAATAAATATTATTGTTGTTATATTTTATTATGAAATTTATTAGTCTATTTTCAAAATATTTTTAATTTAAATTTTTAGATTTTAATAATTAAAATTGAAAAAAATAATTCTACAAAACCATAACAACAAAAGAGAAAAAAACGGAAAAAAAAGAAGAAGGAAAAGGTCTTCACGAGTCTGCCATTTGAATTGGCAAACTTGTTGCCACGTCACCTTCGAGTGCGCCATTAGATTTGGCATACTCATGCTTCAAAATCTCAACTAGGGCATATTGGTATTTAATTTTTCAAGTGGGGCATATTGGTAATAAAAACTCACATTAGAGGTAGATAGGAAAAAAACCGTGGTTTGAATGAGGACTTAGGTACCTAAAGGGTGCATGTACCCATGTTGAAGTTACAACTCACGGATACATGTATTCACACAATCCACATATACAAATATTTTACACAATCATCAAATGTCACTTTATTTATTTATTGGTACAAATAATGTCACTTTATTAAATGAGTTTAAAAATAAATGCATGACACCACATCACCGTTATGAATGAAATCTATCGAGGGTATGGGTCAGTAATTGAAGCACGGTTTCTTGATTCTCCCTCAAATTGCATGTCTCGAACTGGAAGGCTTCTAGTTGTGCCTCCCGCAATAGATGCAGGCTCCAAAGGTATCGAGAGAGAAATAGAATAACTACTAAGCATGAGTACAATGGATGCCATGATTGGTCTTTCAACCAAATTTTCTTGAACACATAGTAAAGCAATGTGAATGCATCTCATTATTTCATTTTGTGAACCGTTGCTTAATGATGGATCTATTATATTTGTGATTGTACCCTCCCTCCAGTTTCTCCATGCCTGCACAATTGCATATACCTTTTAGATCCCTAATTACAATTCAATCTTAACATGCTTAATTTAATGTAACAATCTTTTAATGCATACTTTTATATCGGCGTGGAAGAAATAATAATGAGAGAACAGGACTTACATAGCTAAGTAAATCCTCCGGACGCTGTCCATGAAAAACGTGACAAGCTTTCTGGCCACTTATAATCTCCAAAACTAGTACCCCAAAACTAAAAACGTCTGATTTTACCGAAAATTCTCCAAACAATACATACTCGGGAGCCATATATCCACTACGTAAAAAAGTGAAAAAGTTTAATTAGTCAGAACTAATTAGTCTTTTTGAGTCACAAGTAATCAACTTGTTTTAGTTGTTAAGGCCAATGATACCTATTAACAAATTTGATTTTTTTTGGTTCAAAAATATAATTTTGATTTTTTACCAATAATCATGATGCATGATACCATCTTTAAAAGAACTTAAATATCATAAAAACTATTTTTGGAGTCAACATCAATGAATTACTTACAATACAAGATAAATTAATGATGAAAAAAATTGTAATTAACAAGATATGGAAATCATATTCTAATACTTACTATGTTCCAACAATTTTATTTGTATTTACTTGAGTTTGATCGACAAGAAGTTGTCTGGCGATACCAAAATCCGATATTTTAGGATTCAACTTTTCGTCTAAGAGAATGTTACCCGCTTTAAGATCACGATGTATAATACGAAGTTGAGAATCCTGATGAAGGTAAAGAAGGCCTCTAGCAATACCTCCAATGATTTTGTAGCGCCTCTCCCAATCCAATCGTGCTTTGTTTATTGGATCTATACATACACAAAATTAGATATTTTAGTAGTCTTATGTATGAGAGCAACAATCTAGTAAAGCATATATTATGGCCTACCAAATATAAAATAATCAAGACTTTTATTCGGAACATATTCATAGACAAGCAATCTTTCTCTTCCTTCTAGACAAAAACCAAGTAGTCTAACTAAATTTCGGTGTTGAAGCTTAGCCACTAAAAGCACTTCATTCTTAAATTCAATATCCCCTTGTCCTGAATTTGTTGACAACCTTTTGACTGCAATCACTTGTCCACCGACGAGTATACCCTGAAAATATATTTGATTTATGCATAATAAGTACGTTAAAGAGGAAGAATGTCATGTTCATCTAAATCAATAGTATTACTTACCTGATAAACAACTCCAAATCCGCCATGTCCAAGTTTATTAGCTTCAGAAAAGTTCCCTGTAGCAACTCGTAATGTCTCGAAGTTGAATAGCAATGACTCAGTAATTTCAATATCATCGTTATCATCTTCTTCTTCTATTTCTTCATACATGATACAAGGCATGTTAGAAAAATATGCTAATATCTAATTTTTAAAATAAAAAAACTTATGTCTATTGGCTTCCATTATTCTTTTCCTTCTGTCTATTTTTGAATTACTGCATCTAGGTTTTCTCTATTAGAATTCAAAACTTTGTTAACCATCACAACTTATTATTATGATGTAGATTTTATGTCTTTAAAATTATCCTGCATTAGACAGTCTAACGAATTTAGACAAAGTCACATACCTTCGAGATTTATCTTTGCCTTCCTTTTCCGTAAGCATATGCAAATGAAAGTTAGCAGGGCAGCAGTAGCAGCAGCAACAACTGTCGGCACAACTATGGCGATGGTAGTATGTGATGATTTGCTTTTTTCTGCAAAATGAGACATTTCAAAGATTATGAATAGTAAAATATTACCAACAAACAAGTCTACAACGACTAACTAATGAAAAAAAGGCCAAGTTAAGAACAAGTAAAACAAGGTTACCTAACTGTAATCACCATGTAGTAATTAAGTATGATAGTTAATGACAATCAGTAATTACCTTCTTCTGGTGGGGAGGTTTCATCTTGGTCTATTACTGTCGTAGGACCATAGAAGGAATATATTTCATATCTAATATTACAACTTCGTTTGAGAACTCTACCACCAATCTTGTTATTAAAAACACTTGGAATTTCTGAAATAGCACGCTGTAAACAATCATTGCAATCTTGCCCTGACAAGTCAGGTGTACACTGCACAAGACCATATATGGTTTCAAAATTCAAAGTTGCATTACCGGCAGCAAACTTACGACGAGAATCACCTGATGCAGCTATTTCATTGAGTTTCCTCATCAAGTTCCCAAGAACTTGATTAAATTGATCCACATCGGTTACATTTCTATTGTTCCACTTATAATATGAAAATGAAGCTTCCATAATGCCAAATATTGATCGGTTTGAGTAACGCAACATGCAGTCATCATACCAACTAATTGCTTCTTTTTGGGTTGGACAAAGTTTTGTGAGAAGAACTCTTGAATTGTTGAGACAACTGCGACAAGTGTCAGGTTTAACATCTCCTCTGCAGAGTCCAATGGCGTTTACTTTGTCAGTGTTTTGGCCATAAGAAAAATTGTAGAAACCGTAGTTGATTTGTGTGTTGGAAGTGAGATTGGACAAAAGAGTGTTGAGGTTGTTTTGGTAGGTGCTATTGGCTGTGTAGTTGACATTATTGTTTATACAATAGTTGCGCAAAAAATTTGGTTGGCCTTGGGCTTGAGATACGATAATGATAATAAAAAGAAGAAAAGAATAAAAGGAAAATAATGGCTTGCTAGAAACAGTTGTCATTCTGATATATTGATCTCTGTCTTGGAACAAGAACAGGTAATTAAGAAATGGAGGATCGAAGCTTTGGATATGAAAGTCAACCAATTAATTTGAAGTTGGTGAAATGATTTGTTGACCAAAATATATGGTTTGAGACAAAGCTTATAGTCTTTTATCATTCGATTTGTGTGAAAGGTCGTGTGAGTAATGTTTCAAAAGTGAGACTTTTGGGTCAATGGATTTAGTAGTAGCTTTTGTCGTGTGTTACAAATGTATTGCATGGAAAATGCTCGGAAGTTCTTCAATATGAAGACTTGTATGGTTAGAAGACCAAATGAAAATGAAAGGTGTAGACACTCACAAAATAAGAAAACATTAACAAAAAGTAAAAACAATAATTATAGCTTTGTTTGTTTTTCTACTATGCTTAATCATATATACGAAGAAAAGTAACAATTTTAGCATATACACTGATCAAACATTTTTGATCATATTTATAATAATTTTTATGTTTAATTAATCTTTAGGTTCCCGAACTATTTGAATTTTTTTTAAATAGGTCCCTAAATTAAATTTTTAGTAATTAGATACTTGAACTTTTTTTTTAATCAAGACCTTCCGTAAGATCATTGCAATGGAATGGTCTTAATCATTTAAGATCTGGTATTTATTAGGTACCTTTATTGGGGAAAATCTTTTTCGGGGTCTTATTTAAGACCCTCACTTTTAAACAGGACCTTCACTTTTTTAATATTAAAAAATTGAAATGTAATGATATAAAGTTATTAATAGTTGATTAGTGGATCTTATTTAATTTTTTTTGTGAGATTTGAGTTCTTATTAGGTACTATTATTAAAAAATTATAAATAAGTGATGTGTATTCATTTAAGTATCAAAAAATGGAGGTTTTTTCTAGACTACCTTTGAACAATGGTGAGTAATTTACCCACAAACCAATGAAAACAAACAATTATTGGTGGGGTCAAAATATTTCATGGATACCACCTAAAAAGGTGAATGTTCATTAGATGAGATAAATTACCCATCATTTTTTCATGGATACCTAGTTGTCAAAATGGATGTCTCCATTGTTAATCGATAGACAACTGTTGACATATACTATTACATGATAGTCTTTTAGTTTTTACACATCACTAACCGCTTAATATCCATATTTATTTATAATTTTTTTTCACACAAATAAAAAGTATATTTTAGTTCAAAGCCATAACTTCTCTAACTTCTTGAAACGATAAAACAAAACGACGCGCTTTGATCTTGTCTGAATTCCAACAAAACGCACCCTCAGACCAATAATTGAGTTATTATTTTTGATATTCTTTGGTGGATGAGTCAGTGAGACAGATACATTTGTTATTGATTATTTGTTTTGATTCTTTCCTGGTCAATTTAGGCGTCTTGCCTTTTTGGGGTTCTGTTTTGATGTTGTTTTAGCCTCCTGTAGTACCTATGATGATGATGATGTTTTTTTTAGGCTATTATGGGAACACATTGGCTACTTTGTTTCCTGTAGTTTAGAGGCAGCCGATGTTTTTGTTGAGGGGGGTTTTGTTTTTTCTGTTTTGGCACTGTTAATTTATTTCACATTCGTTAATATATTTTACATTCGCGAATAGGTCTCCTACCATAGGAGACATAATTGTTGTTTTTTTTTTTTTTAGTAAAATGAATATGAACCATTAGATAAAAGTTAAGTAACTTTTGGATCAAAATGCTTATTATACACCCTTGATATTCAATTGTTTTTTTTATTCTAAATTACTCTTCTATTTTCTCTCTCACCACATCTTCCATCTTCCTTCTTTCTTTCCTGCAACAACACATACAACTCTAATGGAGCAAAATCAATCAAATAACCCTTCAATATATGATTTTAAAGCAAATTTGTACTGAACATATCTGATTCACTTCTCAGTCTCTTCATTCTCTTTTCTCTCTAGCTACCCTCTTTGTTAAAGACTGCTGGAAAAATCACCACCAATTTCAACTTTCAATTCACTTCCATAAAGAAATCTCTATTAATTTTTTCATGGTTTTTAATGTTATTTTTTATTTATTCTGCAAGTTAAAATGAAGAATATTCATGATGTTATGATTTATCACAATTTGTGAAGGTTTCATCTTTTTGAGAAACTCAGATCCTGATTCCTCTCTTCTTCTGCTTCAAATTGTTGTCCTAATTGAAACATCACCACTGTTTACTAACTTGCTACCAGCAACATCAGCCCAGAGAGAAGAATCTAAAACACAGATGAAGCTTTAAAATAATTTTAAAAAAGAAAACAGAAAACAATATAATTCATTTAATTTAAGTTCTGTCAAGATAAAAATTAATACTGGAACCAAGGTTGATGAAATTAATATTAAAAAAAGAAAACAGAAATCATTTGTTGATGAAATTTGGAACCGTGGCAACAACAACAAGATGGGTTAGTAATGGGGCGAGAGAAGAAAAAAAGGAATAATTTAAAATAGAAGAAAATAATTCGGTGTTGGGGGTTTATAATAAGGATTTTGATCTAAAGGTTACTTAACCTTATCTAATGGTTCATATTTATTTTACCA
>Ga0315914_1010881_pt1 | contig 11148 bp, 4 predicted proteins | sample MpolenodulesMG_FD_203920 | JGI IMG/M metagenome (GOLD analysis project Ga0315914, IMG submission 203920) | Medicago polymorpha root nodule microbial communities from Los Angeles, California, United States - elongated nodules | ecosystem: Host-associated > Plants > Roots > Nodule | place: USA... | reverse complement strand
TGACTTATTGTTAAAATTTCATCAACTAGTATTAGAACCTCGTAAATACACGTTATGGGTTTTTTTTTTTTGAGAGACGTTATGGCTATTATCATGTTTGATATAAATTGTGTATATTGTTAAAATTACTATTTACTTGATCGTAAGAACCGAATTTTGTTTGGATTAAAATTCGAGTAAATCAAACACGGTGGCTTCTAATACGAGGGAGTAGTTAAGTCCTCACCGGTGTACCATTAATCCAAAGAAAGTAATTTAAGGATTTATGTTGTGATTAACATTTTTTCGCAAGAGATGAAAATGTAGATCTTGAAAGGGATGATGATTTCATTCAAAGATGTACATGGTTGTTATTATTTAAAAACTCACCCAAGAAATAAAACATAGGTTAAATATATTCGGCGATCTTTTAAGTCAGATGTTTATAAAAATTCAGTCATTTAAGTTTTTCTGTTACAAATTGGTCTTTTAAGTTTTTCTTTTTATAAATCGATCCTTCAAGTCTTAGAATATTTACACTGCTACCCAATTTTTCAGTCAACTTCCTTGAGAAGTGCTTATGATCATTTAACATTGATGTGATTGGTCCAAAAATGTTTATGACATCAAACATGATTGCTTACCCACACTTTTTTTTTTAATTCAAACCTAATTTTACATGTAAATAATTCATCAACAATTTATAAAGCAATTAATCTATCAATGTTTTGTCAAATTAAAACTGAATAATTCACTTATGAACCATAATTTTGAGAGAGGTGAATTTGAATATATCAACTTAACATCGTTTACTTCAAAAAAGCTTAACATCGAGCGTCCATATAAACACTTTTTAAGAGAGTTTAATGAAAAGAGGATACCAGTGCAAATAATTTCTGATTTAAAGGACCAATTTGCAACCAAAAAAACTTAAAAAACTAACTTATTATGAACATCTAATTTAAAAGACCGTGTAAGGTATTTGACCTAAAATAAAATATCAAATTTTGAGCAGGTATGGGGAAATTTAACCACAACAAACCTGCCATGATAGAATTTTATATTTTGCTTGCATGACATGTCTCTGTAGACGCATTCTCATTTCAGGTTATGTTGCGGTCCCTAGTAGCACGTTCAGAGATTTAGATCTTTTAAAGTGACTAGCGTGTAAAATGAGAAAATAAAAGGTTGTTATTTTAACAAATTTGTGATTTGTTACAATGTATCTATAATATTTACCTTTGGTTTATTAGTCAATGATTAATATTACTCATTTTATTCTCAAGTAAATTACTCCCTTTAGATGAGTGGAATTTCATATAAAGATACTTATTAAAGGGTCTAAAGGTTCTTTGTAGCTTTTAAATATAAATATACAAATAATGAAATATGCTTATTATTTATATGATCCTCTTGTGCTACTTGAAATGCCTTGAACTGAAACTATTACTACTCTAATTGAAATTTATAATAACAACATTCTTCCATTAATCATAACAAAAAAGTAAGATATATAGTAACTATACTTATTTGGTTTTCATATTTAACAAGCCAAAAGAACATTCAAAAGAATTGAATTAATGAGGAAATTTTTTCAAGGTGCATACAAGAGCAAGCACTAGTTGAAGTGCTGATAAAAAGGAAACTTCATCTGAAAAATTGTTGGATTTCTTCTAGAGTTTTTCCCTTTGTTTCAGGGACCCAAATAGCAACAAATCCTACTGTGAAAGCACATACAACTGTATATATAGTGAAGGTTCCTGATAAGAACATATGAAGCTTCTGGTTAGCAACAAATAACAAAGATATTTAGAGAAAAATATAACTCAGGCAATGCACACTAACCTCCAGAACTCCAATCCAAGAGTAAATTTGCTGTCAATGTAATCAACCACGAAAAGAACCAATTGGCGAGCGTTGCAAAACTTCCGGCAAGGCCTTTGATGTTAATCGGAAGAATCTGTTTTGCAATATATTCAACTCATCAGCTGTCATACTTGAAACACAATCTATCTATGCTCCATTTGAGAAGGGTTTGAGTTTAATAACCGGACACCGACATTGTAAACAAATCTAAATTTATCTTGGCACATTATAATATACAAGAGGGGTTCTTAAAAAATAAATTGTCATGCGTAACATTATCGAAGCATATACGGTACCTCGGACATTATAATCCATGGCATAGCTCCCATTCCCAAAGAGAATGCAATAACCATAACCTGAAAGAAATTGAAAGTTTATAATAAAAAAGCTTGGTTAACAAGCTATCAAAAACATCATTTGTATAATGAATTTGAATTTGAATTTGAATTTGTATATTTACATACCACAACTCCGGCCACCGATAAGAGGCTCAATATCCCATATAAAGAAGAATCTGCTGATATATAATAATCCTGAGAACAAATTCAACACAATATATTATCCATCTAAAAAACCAAAAACATAAAGAAGAATTTGCTGATATATAATCCCATGATACCTTCAAGTAGAATGAGATTGACACAACCAAAAGACTTAAAGTCATTGCTGATGAAGAAACCTGCAATAGGAGATTTTGATTAATCTCTTCCGAACAAATAGTAATGTGAAATTATAAATATGATAGAAAAAGTAAGACTCACAATAAGTAGGAGCCGGCGACCGGATTTGTCTGCCAACCACAAAGTTAAAGTGGTGGCAAGAACCTGAACAGCACCAACTCCAAACGTAGCTACGTCACTCGAACTAATTCCTGTTTCATAAGTAATGAATTTATAAGAATAAATCATAATCGGTCCTCTATTTCAGATAGTTGAAGTTATAATACCATGCAATTGTTGGTTTCATCAGTATGTTTTTAGTAAATTTTGATTTTATCTATTCTCTAATTCTAACATATGGTTTATGACAGAAAATAAATTGAATACTGAGTTCATATAAACTTCTTAACAAGCCATTTTGGAAAGAAAAAAAACATTAGAAGTTAATGACTATGAGCTTCTTAATCAATAACTTGTAGTACAAGTTTTAATTTGCTTATGAATCTTAACTTTTTTAGAAGCTCTCTCATTTAGTTTCTCCAGAAAAAAATTATAAGCTTGTAAGGTCTTTTCTGAGTGAAGAACCTAAAAGTGATTTTAATTGAGAAGCTTATTCAAATCAGTGAGAACATTTATAAGGACTTTTCTCTAATATTGCTCCTATCACATGACTCGAGAATAGTTATAACAAGTCAGTATAACATACCAGCATTTTGAAAGATGGTACTGGAATAAAAAAGAACACCATTTATCCCAGAAAGCTGTTGCAAAACAAGCAGGCCAATTCCGATCTACCAAGTACATAAGTCAGAGTTAGTATAAGCTAGTTAGGCTCTTATGGTCATCGTTATTAAATCCAACTGTATAAGGTATATGGATTGAGACTAATGCTTCTATAAAATTAATATACCATTAAAGGAAGCCAATATCTTCTTTGCTTGAGTTCTGAAAATCGAACGGTAGTTCTTCTATTTGCCGATGCAACAGCGGTCTGAATGAAATACACATTAAATGGTAACAAAAATTTAGACATTATGAAATATGACTATATCAGGGGACATGCAATGCAAAAATGAAAAAATGAATGTTAATTATCACCTTAATTTCATTAACTTCAACCGAAATATCAGTTTCGAAACCTCTAAGCACTTGCAAGGAATTTTCAAATTCTTCTGTCATGCCCATTTTTGCCTGTATTCATAAAACGAAGTTAAATTTTTTTCACGTTATATTGAATCTTCAATAACAATTGAGAATACTGATAAACAAAGCTTACTAGCCATCTTGGAGACTCAGGAATGAAGAATAAACCAGGTATCAATAATGTGCAGGGTATAATTCCTGCAAGAGTAGGACATAAAGTTGCTTAGTGTGTAACTTTTCTCACATATCATTTAGTAAACTTTATGTAGTAATGCTGAAATAACATAATGCAATCCTTATTGTATAGTTTTATATGCTATTACCTAAAATTGCAAGGAATCTCCATTCAACAAAAAGTCCTAGCAGATAAGCCAGCATAATTCCAAGGGTGACAGAAAGCTATGCAGAAAACAAAAATTCAAAATAAAGCTCACTAATCTAGGAAGTGATAATTTATACAAATGTAACACCAAAATAGCAATTTAACTCTAATTGATGGTATTTACCAACCTGGTTAACTGAAACCAGACTTCCTCTCAAGTTTTGAGGTGATATTTCGGCTATATACACCGGCACCTATATGAATTAATTCGAAAACTCAATTATTGTCTTCTCATAAATCACACACTAGCAAAAGTGAAAACGATTGGAAATTACCGTGTAAGATATTATTCCGACGCCAAATCCTTCCAACAACCTTCCCATATAGAGAAAAGAAGAATCCTGGAAGATGCAAATATTGTTATGTTATTAATTGAAGTAACACTAATAGTCGTTTTATCACCGTAGGGATTTGAACTCGGTCCCTTGAGGGTATAAGGTCAAACTCTTACCACTAAGACATCTCGTGTACAAATATAAAACATGTTAAGAAGACCAAACTCGGGAAAATAAGAACTAATTAATAAATTGAGCAAAAATCAAAATGATCCAAACTCACATTTGCAAATGAGATCATCAACCAACCGATAATATTGGGAATGGATGCAATCATCAAAGACTGCAATTTTAGATAACAATGAATTTGGTAATTAGTCTTAGCCATAAAAAATCTAAGTAAAGGAAAAATACATATTTACATATACAATGTAATACATGAAAAGAAGAAAAGGAGTTACCCCTTTGCGCCCCATATACTCAGCAATTTGACCACTAGCTATTGCTCCAACCATAGCACCCACATTGGACAAAGAACCAAACAAAGAGAACTTGCCAATAAAACATAATAAAAACAAATGAGGATATTAAAAAAAATATTGAAAATCAAGGAAATGGAATCATATCAACTAGACATGTAATTGTGAGAACATTAGTCAAACATAATTTTGAATTGAATTAATTTATATAATGTAAAACTTAGTGTAAATTTTCCAATCCAAGATTAAATCGAATAATTCTTGGGTGGACACAAGAATTTGGTCACTCTATTTGGTCGCACACACAAATAAGTTCACATGTTATAATCATTTGAAAATTAATTATTATTTAATTATTATTTTTTCTACTTTTTCCTTTTTATTTGTGTGTGACCAAATGGAGGGTCCAAATCCTTGTGTCCACCCAAGAGTTGTTATGCTAAATCTACTTTTTGTCGCATAAAGTCAAACCTTGTGTAAAATTTTCAAACCAATAGGTATAGTCAAAAATAATTTTAGGTGGTAACATCCAAAAACATATGTAATTTTAATGAAATCATCTTTGACAATGTCAACAAAATCATTTGTGATGGCTAAACCAACTCATCATTTTTCTCATTTATGATCATCATATATAATTGTCATACCTCAGAGACTGAGAGGCCAAGATCAGTGATAATAGCTGATTGTGTTGGTGAAGTATACCCTGCCTGCAATAAATGATCATAATTCATACATACATACATACAATGATTAAAATGAGCAAAAGGAAAAGAAAAAAGAATATATATATATTTGATACATACTGTAAAACCAAACTGAATAGGACCCAAAGCAACAATGAGAACACAAGCAATGACAGAGATGGAAGAGTCACGAATGGCTTGAGTTGACCCAAACAAACTTGATTGTCTTCTTCCATTGATTTTGAACCAACTTCCTGTGTGTAGAAATGGCTTCTTAAGATCCCTTCCTTCTTCATTGTCTTGCCTCAAACTACTCATGCTTGATTCCTAGCAACCTTAGAATTTTCTTCTATCTATGATAACTTGTTAACACAAATTATGAAGAAGACAACCAAAGAGAGAGAAAAAGTGTCTGACATATAATATCATATGATATGCTTATTATATGGTTTGGTCTTAATGTTTTAATAATAATATTCAAAAAAAAGCACGTCTTATTAGATATATTATTACAGCTATTGCTTATAAGAAAAGTACAAAAAAATATTATTAATACAATCTGTATAAATATATATACTTAGATATGGTTACTTAACTTAATCAAAAAAAGATATGCTTACTTAACGTGGCTACACATATCATATTAGTTCATCGTTATCCATTTTCTGATAATTCATAGAGCAATTTCCTTAAATGAATACACTTATAAATAGACATTACAAGTTATAAAAAGAAGTAAGCATGTGTTAAAGTTTTCTATTTTTACTTCATTGTATTAAGTTTTATTCAACTTATGTGTAAAAATATATTCTACAGTAAGATTGTTGTTATTATTTTCAATATTACTCCCTCGGTCCTAAATTATATGTGGCTTTTAGTATTAGGTTTTTGTTGTAAAAATAATGCTAGGATGGTCAATTAAAAACTTATAATCCAAATTTGAAAAGAAAAATAAAGTAAAACTTATCCAAATTTCAAAAAAGATCCTAAAAAATACTTTCAAATTTAGATTTGATTTCAGTATTCACTTTTTCTTAATGACCCCTTGACCAACCAAATGTGATGTGATTAATTGCAATTAACCTCTATTTGGTAAAAGAAAAAAATGGATAACCGATGAACTATTAACTCATAGTAGATGAGTTTATAGTTGATACCGGATAAGTTAATTGATTGAACTTGTATTCGTTAAAACTAGTGGTTAAACTGACTGATGGTTAAAATATGAAATGACACAAAAATATATTTAATTGTTACTTTTTTCAATAAGATATGAAGGGTAAAACAGAAGGGGGAAATGATAAGATATAGGTTCGAATCCTATTTGAAGTAGCTTATTAAAAAACACTATAAAACTAGTAAAAAAAATTATAGACTCGTGAGAAAAAAATTGTTACATATAAGTCTTTTTTTTTTTATAAGGCAAGAGTCCAAAGACATAAAAAACGAATAGAAAACAGTCCAAAAGATGGAATGTCTTACAAATTCCAGTCTATGTTAGAGGTACTCATATATATTATTAAAAAAAGGAAAAAATAAATACAAAAAAGAACTGGGGGACATAAACCTAACCCAGTCAATCCACACAAAGTGTATGTCAACCCAAACGGGTAATACAAAGAAATAAAAACAACACCGGTGGATGTCTAACAGGCGGTGTATGGACAAACCGTCAACACAGAATGAATCCAAGAACCAACAACTCCTTGCGACAGCAACAAGCCTAACGTCTCTTTCGAGCCAAACAGTCCAACATCAGGTAGACCAATGAGGATTTTGAAACCACATCCAAGTTGTATAGAGCCAAACTTCATGAAGGTGAGAGATTCTACCGTCAACACGGATACAAAACCCCAAGCCTACAACCCATTATCCTGCGACGGAAAGTTTCATGGCCATTTCTAGCCAAATCCAATAGAAAGCAACTCAAAACCAATTGAAGCCAGATCGAGGGATGGTCATCAATGGGTCTGAGCACCACGAGCACCGCCAACACGGTAACTCCCGCACTCACCATTCGCAGCAACAACGGACAACAAGTGCATGACCATTTCTAGCCTAGAAGACCTGTTACGAAGCATGTATATGATCTTGGAGGAGCAATACAACGCTGAGCGTGCCAAACCACCGAAACACACAAGTGGTACGATCAACACACGACATCGACCCACCACCGCGACGGAGCCAACACACGTCATCGACCCCAACAACGTTGAACAGAACCTAACCACCGCGACAGAGCCAACAGTGATTTTAAAATACCAGACCCGGATCGAAACCGAGATGACCCAAATCGAAACCGAGATGAATTTTAAAACGAAACCGTCGAATCTTCGTGGAGACAGATCCGATTTTGAAACACAGACGAAACGACGATGGAGGAACAACACACCCACGCCGTTATAACACCCTACCTCAGAAGCTACAACCACTAAAACAAACAGAAACGACCGCCGCTGGAAGAGCAGCAATCGACCCAAGAAAGGAGATATGCGGCGGCTCCAACGGAACAAGGATGGTGCGGAGCAAGAACCCGTCGCACGACCACCTACCGGAGTTACATGGTGGAAAGGGTTTGGATGAAAGGGTTAGATGCGGCGCAAAGAGAAGTCAGAGAATAGAGGGTGCGATAGTATCAATATAGTCTTTGATCATAAAAAAAATATTTCACAACAAACTTTTCAAGGTACTTTAGAATTCCAAAACCCTCCACATATATATAAGTCATAAAACATCCATTATAAATTTTGAATTTCGTCTTGCCGAACAGAGCCTTAAATATTTTAAATATTTGTTTTCACATACTAATAAAAAATTTAAACTTTCATTAGTTGTCACATGCTAATAAATATTTTAAACTTTCATTAGTTTTATTCTAACCATTAAATTTTATGCAATGACAAAGCATCACTAAAATTGTAAGATGTTTGTTAAAATCAACTAGATTTTTCACCCGTGCTCTGCACATGTTTATTGTAAAGGGATTGACATACGAATAATAAAATGCAATATATAACTGGTGGTAACGGTGAAAAAATAATACGTGATAATTCATAGTAGACAAAATAAACACTTCATAAAATGTATGAAATTTGAAAATTTTATAAAAGAAAATTTGGTAATCCTATCAATAATTCGGTAAAAGAAATATGAAATTTTTAGTACATTGGCATGTAGTTTCATCACACATTACGAAATACTTCCTCATATACGACGTTAGACGTTACATTGGTATATTCACCATCTTCATCAGTGATCAATATCTTTAGTCCTTCTCTGGATGTAACTCTTGAAATAGCAACATGCAACTGTCAGTGAGAAAATACAGGTGTTGGTAGATATACACCAACATGTTTAAGCGATTGCCCTTGACTTTTGTTAATTGTCATTGCAAATGATACAGTCAAAGGAAATTGTCTTCGTTGAAACTTAAAGGGAATCCTGACATCTGAAGGCGATTGAGAGAAACACGGTTTAGGGCTTGGTATATATAGCCAAGTTTATATGGAAATTAGGGTAGCCGAGTTTGCATGGAAATTAGGGTATTCTGTTTGTAAACGTATTAAATAAGTGTAGAAAAATTGTCAAAAAAAAAAATGCAACATGATAGGAATGAAATTGGTGCGATGCATTTTTTTTAGTATTAAATAAGTGTACAAAATATTTCCTTAAAAAAAAGTGTAAAAAGAAAAGGCATAAAATTGGTGCGATGCATTTTTTTAGTATTAAATAAGTGTACAAAATATTTCCTTCGAAAAAAAAGTCTACAAAATATTGTCAAAAAAAATCCAAAAAAAATGTATAAAATAGAAGGTATCGTAACATGATCATTGATATGCTCATATTGAGTGCAGAATCATAATTTCTAGAACAAACGTGCATCATCAAAAAAAAAATTGTCAAAAAGAAAAGGATAAGAATGAAATTGTTGCGATGCACTTTTTTTAGATGAATTTGTTAGATCAAAATGAGAGGAAAAATATTAAGTTAAAATACTGCAGACCTAACAAAATTAATAAATAAAGATACATAAGTCCCCGTGAGCATAGCTCAGTTGGTAAGAACATTGCATAATTTATGCAGGAGTCGGAGTTCGAATCTCGAACACCCCACTTCTCCAAAGTTAATTGCGGTTAAAAGGTATGGTGTAAGTGTAACACCTAAACTGAACATGGCGTTCGTTTACATTGATTTTACCTACTGCTTTTGTCTATAAAATGTTGATCTTTCAAAGTTTGTGTGACACCTGAACTAAATATGCCTATAGTTTTACATTGATTATACCTTCTGCTTTTTTGTAAGGAAAATTTGCCTGTTATTCTTATTAGTAATTAGTCAAGTCAATGTAATGACGAATTTGCATACTACTTACTACTCTTGAATCTTGATATTATTTGCCTAACTACTATTCTTATTAAGATTAGTTGAGTCAAAATAAAACTATTATTATGATTAACACATGGTCCTATTTCCTCATAAAAAGAAATTAAAAAAATGGACCCATTTGCATCCCATCTTCTTTCTTGCTAATCTGTTAGTTGGGCTCGGTCAGTTCGACATGTGATATTGCCGATTAATTAATGCATTTGAGATTAATTTAGCAGTATGTATTGTTCGAAAGAAAATGCCAACGAGTGTCTATTCAAAAAATATGTATATTCAATAAATTACGTTTCAAAAAATGTATATTCAATAAATTATAACATTTTTTTACTTGACCAAAAAATAAAAAATAACATGTTTTTTACAAATTAAAAAATAATGATGATAACAATATACGTTTTTGTCAAAAATAAAATACTATACATCCAAGGTTAAATATAATTTTTTGGTAGTGAGAAGGTTAAATATAATAATAACACGTGAATCATCTTACCAAGACCCCGTAAACTTAACTCAGTTGGTAAGAACAATGCATAATATATATGTAAGGTCTGAGATTCGAACCTCGAACACTACAAAAAAAAATCTTACTAAAAAAAATCCTACTAAAATAATAACATGTGAATCATCATATTCCTACTAAATAAAATAACATGTGAAAAACAAATCTTGACAAAAAATAAATAAAATAACTTGTGAATGGCTTTAGATATATTTTTGTACCAGTGTGAATAGCATTAGATCTATACTTACGATTACGACGCGTCTCTTAATAAAAAAAAGTCTTTTTTTTTTGGCATAAAAATATTAATATATTATTTTCCGATAATAATATCCTCTAAAAAAGTCAAAACAAAAAATATCCTTTCAAAAAATAAATATATTATTTTACGAGTTTTTCTAAATCAAATGTATCCTCCATGTTAAGGAAGAGACTAACCCAACAACTAAAATTTATTTAACTAGACTCTAACCCGTGCGATGCACGGATTTATTAGAGTTTCATGTATAGGTGTTAAATTGATTATATTATTAGAAACATTTAATGAAATACAATAGTGTTTTAAAAAACTAAATCGATTCATTAACTAACTATATGATGTATATATTCCATACAAAAAAAAATAAAGAATATGAAATCAGACATATATATTCCCTAACTTGAAATGATATATATATATATATATAATAAAAAAAAAATAAACTTTACATTAGGTCTCCAAAAAGTCTAATCTATAGCACCAATTTTCTGCAAGAATTGAAAGAATCATGTGTGGGTTGTGCTAATAGAAATTA
>Ga0315914_1010877_pt1 | contig 11153 bp, 4 predicted proteins | sample MpolenodulesMG_FD_203920 | JGI IMG/M metagenome (GOLD analysis project Ga0315914, IMG submission 203920) | Medicago polymorpha root nodule microbial communities from Los Angeles, California, United States - elongated nodules | ecosystem: Host-associated > Plants > Roots > Nodule | place: USA... | reverse complement strand
TTTGAGTAGATTCAAATTAGTTTAGATTTTGAGTAGATTTACATGTTATAATTCATTTTTAGAGTAGTTAGTTGATTAATGTAGTTAAAATGTTTGCATGATGTTTATGTTATAATTTTAGGATTATTCTTTATTTTGGTGTTTTATATTTATTTTTTTATTTTAGTTTTTAAGTAGATTTACATGTAAGAAGAGTATATGATTTATTTTAAGAGTAGATATAAGTTGAATAATTTTGTTATATTTTACATTATTTTTATGTTTTTTTTAGGTAAAACATTTTGGGGTTATTTTTATTATTTTTATGTTAAAATTTTTAGGTAAAACATTTTAGGGTTATTTTTATTATTTTTAGGGTTTATGTATAATTTACACTCTAAGTGTTTGATGAAATGTTTGAATGAGTTTTTCATTGATTGTTTTCAATTTCTTATTGTGTAGATTTGAAACAGCGGTCAGATGGATCGACGTTCATGCACAATTCAACGGCGGAAAACCTCGGAGGTTGAAGGTTCGGTGCCTTGGTGTAACGTTAAGAGGTCTCAAGGATCAACTCAATGAATTCAACCAAAGAGTCAACCCCAGAGACACAAGAAGGGTGGAATACGTTCGGTATAAACGTCCAACGCTCGACGAGGGGAGAGTATCATTCACTTGGGTGGAATTAACGAAGGACGAAAACGTGAAGAGCATGTTTTGGGAGCACAACATGTTCCAGTGGATAGATATGCGGGTAACGTTGCTGAGGTCAAATGAAGATATTATCAAGAGTCTGATTCTGCCAAAAGATCGTGATTAGGTAGGGAAATGCACCTTCCAACTACAACAATTGTCTTCCTCTGAATGGGGTAATTCAAACTTGTTAAACGGCAGGACTCAAGCATTCGTCTGACATTTCCATTGTTCCTTTAAAAAGATTAAATTCTTGTTAAGCTGGTTTAAATGAAGGTATTGAAGTGTCAAGGAATGGACCTCATTCTTTTGAGACTTGAATACCGTCATTTAAACCAAGCTTAACATGAATTTAATCTTTTGAATGGAACAGTAGAAATGTCGGACAAATGTTGGAGTCCTGCGGCTTAGTGAGTTTGAGTTTACCCCATTCAGAGCTAAGATAATTGTTGTAGTTGGAAGGTATATTTCTGAATGTAATGTAATGTAATGTAATGAATTTACCACTTTTTGAATTTATTTATTCATTGCGCAACTTTTAACCGAATTCATGTTGGACTTAATTAGTGTTTATTTGAATATGCAATTTTTAATCGAAATTATTCAATACGCGATTTTAATTATTCAATACGCGATTTTAATCGAAATACGCGATGTTAATCGAAATTATTCAAAACGCGATTTTATTTAAAGTACCATAATGTCAAGCAAAATGTGCGCGACACAAGAAGAAAACATAAAAAATCCAAAACAATTAGGCATTAGAAGCCATTACATTCATTCTTCCTCGTCACACAAGTCAATCGGGTTGCCCGCTACAGTCCTTGGGGCACCTTCTTTTGGTTGAGGACCAAAATAGCATGTCCTCTCGCTTCTTCTCAATCTCGGCTGATTGTACACCGGCAACTTCGAACCCTTCTTTTTTTCGGAACCATCACAGACAATTTCGTGCCATGTCACAGACGATTTTTCTTTCTTCTTGCCATCACCATGAACGTTACCCTGGTTCTGATTCTGAGACATATCTACATAAAAAAAAATTGGCGATCAAAATTAAACTAAACTAAACAACAATGCCATAAAATCAAAACCTAAACATAAACCTAAACTATCATCAAAACCTACACCTAAACTTAAGCAATTCTAACAATTCTACAACAATTCATCAAAACCTAAACCTAACAATTCAATAAAACTTCTATAACAATTATAACAATTCATAACAACCTAAACCTAAACAATTCTAACAATTATAACGTAAACTATCCTAAAATCATAAAACTTAAACCTAACAATTCTAACAATTTTAACAATTCTACAACAAATCGTCAAAACAATAAAACCTAAACATAAATCTAACATATCATAAAATCAATAAAACATATATAATCAAAATTTAACAAAAAAAAAAAAACAATTCAACCACAGAACAACAATGCAATAGGATTAAAAAAACTTACTTGTTTTTGTGATTGAAATGGCTGAAAATCGCACCTACGAGAACCAAAAACGTAACAATGGAGTTTTGGAAACTCCTATGTATGCTCTGTTCTTATAACAGAACTTCGGCAGTTAACTGCCGAGGTTTTCCTCGGGAGTTAACTGCAGTCGGTTTCAATCAAATTCGGCAGTTAACTGTCAAGGGACATTTGAGTAATTTACTCATGTTTTTCAGCCCTATCAAATGTGTCAATAGGAATTTTCAGGTTGCTTTTTAAGGACACCTAGCGGTCAAACAGGTTGGGTAAAGCTTGTTTTTGGTGTGTTGGTTTGAACAAACAGAATTTAGAGCATTATAATACAAAATTTGAATTACACCCTCACCTATTAAAAACGCTACTTTTTACACCCCACTTAGCTATCTCACTCCAAAATATTTATATCGAAGCAATATTGTTTTATAGGATAATTAAAATACACAAACATATAGTTAACACTTTTCACTAACCACTAATTTATACTGAAATTCCAATATTTTTTCACCAAAAACAGAAAATCAATATTTTCCTTTTTTTTCTTCTAATTTTTAGCCTTAAAACCTGTGACCCCGGATTAATTTTGTGTTGAAAGGCTAATCATGTTTATGTATATAAAAGGAAAAATAAATAATCTACAATAATGAATGACTAATTTTGTGTAATTGTTGTCCGTTATTTTTTGGTGTAAATCAGATATCCTCTTTGCGCAACTACGAAGACTAATTCTCGAGCATTGTCGGACCCGAATCGTCGGCAATCTCTCTCTAAGAGTTTTAACGTTGTTGTATGTCCAAGTCTAGATTTGAACTCAGGACCCTGATAAAGTTAAAAGAGACTTGTATCATCTCTTCTAAGCGCTTCTATGTAAATATTACCCATTATATGCATCCGTTGCTTTTTTTTCCTACTCCAAGGACCAAGATTAATTGAGATATAATTTTCTATAAACGATATATTTCCTAAATGAAATATAATTATAACGTCAATGCTATATGATTCTGACAATGTAAATAAATAAAATGTGATAAATTCCCTAAAAAAAATCAATATAATAATGAACATCAATTGTACCAAAAACAAAATTAACGAACATCAATAGTTAAGGAAAAAAAATCCAATCAAAAATAAATTGACAAAATGATCCAATTAAGCACATTTTTTTTCAGTATTTAATGTAGGGTCAGGCATAAACGCAATCTCAAATATCAATAAAAATGCAATGTCACGTTATTAATTTTTTTAAGAATATCTTCTTAAGCAATCTCATATTATTAATTTTTAAAAAAAAATATCAGATCAAATTAATGGGCGGATGATGGAATTTCATTCCACATATTAAGAATATCTTTTCACCACTATAATACAATAAAGTGTAAAACTTTTAATGGGAAGAGAAAAAACATTTTACGGAAAATTAATAGAATAGGCCCATTTGTCCGATATTGTAATTATAGCCCATTAAATAAAATAACATTAAACAAGAAAATAGCTTTTCTGACATTCATAACTTCACAATGACACATTAAAATTACCTAAAAGTCTCCATTGGTAGTTAACTACCACTGACAAAGCCGGCAACAGTTAATTGCCGTTGGGTTTAATTAATTTTTTTTTGAATTTATTTATTCTTCAATACACATTTTTTATTTGAATTTTTTTATTTCATATACAATCTTAAAATAAATGCAAATAAAAACTAAAATAAAGAACACAAGTAATAGATATAAAATCACATTTTATTAATATAATAATACATTTACAATGGGGTAAAACTAAATCTGCCTCTTCGTACATATAACATTAAAAATAACATCTTCGTCGTACATTTATTCCTTAATAGGTGGAGTCATCTTCGTCATACCAATAACATTAAAAAATATCATCTCCGTCGTACATTTGTTCCTTAATAGGTGGAGTCACCTTTGTCATACCAATAACATTAACAATTGACTTGAGAGCACCCAAAATTGAACCTAGAACTTATGGATACTCTTTTCCAAGATACTCATACAAGACAACACCAAGATGACTCAAAATTGTTCCTCACCTTTGCACTCTTGTTGTTTAATAATACATTTAACTACCGCTTGGGTTAAAACAAAGAAAAAAACCACAAACCATAAACCATAAACCCTAAATCCTGGGTAAAACCAATTCAAAGAAACCTCTTGAAATTTTCAAATTTTCAAAGAGGCCTATTTCAATGAAAGACGAATGATGACAAACCAACATTTTGTAGAAGAAATAAGAGGAGATAATGTGAAGAAATCAGAGTAAGGAGGAGAGAATGTGAGGAAATGTGAGAATGTGAGGGTTTTTATAGGGAAAAAATGTAGAAAAAATAGGTTGAATGTTGAAAAAAATAGGTTGAATGATGAAAAAAGAGGTTGAATGAGTGATGGAAAAAGAGGTTGAATCCCAGAACGCACGTAGCGGTAGTTAACTACTGCTGGACTCAGCGGCAATTAACTGCTGCTAGCTTTGTCAACAGTAGTTAACTACTGTTGGGGGCTTTTAGGTAACTTTAATGTGTCATTGTGAAGTTATGAATGTCAGAAAAGCAATTTTCTTAAACCAATACAATGTGGGGTCATAATTTTTGTACAAATTTTAAAACCAAAACATTAGCAATAGGTAGCAAGTGGTCCATCTCAACCATTGAATATTTTTATTAATATATCAAGGGTCAAAAATCACTTTTCCCATGGTGGGAAAGGATTCGCCTTTCCCATGTTAAACTTCACCTGAACGGGGTGTTTGTGGGTCATTTTCTAACTCAAAATCACACACTCTTTATCTTTTTTTCTTTCTTTTTAATTTAAATGTTTGTTTGGTGTTTTATTCGTCCTAGTGCGGTATTGTTTTGTTCGTCATCTTGACGTGACATGGATTGATTTTTCATCTTAGTGCGGTGTTTGTTTCGTTTGCAGTGACAAATAAGTTTCAATCAACAACAAATTCAATAAATTATTAGGTCGTCAACATTGCAGATACAGAGGCATGAGTATTTCGATCATTTTGATTTTGTCCACATTATTTATAGGCATTTTTTTGTTTTCTATTATTAACTTGGATGTCGTGAATTTGTTCGCGTATTTATCCTTTTTGTTTTTAGAGACATTGAATGTTTGTTTGGTTCAAATGTATTCTAACAATTTAAATGTGTGTTTGGTTCTATCATTAAGGAGTGGACTTCTTAATACATCAAAAAAAGACTTCTGATAAATGAAATGATATTGAAGAAACAAGGTATTTTGTTTAATGTCGAAAATGACATCAAATTGATGCTTGAACATAAATCTCAAAAAGCATCATCAATAAACAACCTACCAATTTAACACGAAATATTGAAACTACCATGATCAGCATCCTTTAGGAGGGTTCTTCCCATAAGTAGCACGACAATTAAGAAGTAGTCTGACCTATCCCATGTGTCATAGAGAGATTCACCGTCCTTTTGACTAAAGCTTGTGATCTCTTGATTTTTATCCAAGTATTTTGTTTTTGGAAATAAGCTATCAAGAAACCGTCTCTTAAGCTCGTCCCAAGTGGTAATGGTACGCTCGAAAGCGTTTTCAACCGCTCTTTAGCTTGACATGTCAGAGAATACCCAAATTGCATCAACCTTTGATTAGATTCAGAAACATCAAGAGGGTTGATTGTGTCACAAGCTTCCAATAAATGTGTCAAGTGTTAATTATAGTCTTCATATTCCTTTTGAGAGAACTGATTGTGCCGCAATGAAGTTAGAACATAATTTATTATGTCAAACGTCACCAAGTTCGACAATTGGAATCTAAAAGACACCCTTCAAGTTGTCGAGCCTCCCATAATTACCAAGAGTAATAATTTAGCATGTCACTGATCTCTTCATCATACAGGAAATATTTGTTAGTAGCTAAACCACTTGCTGAACTTCAGGTTACTATAAACTCCTTTTCCTAAGAATCGAAGGGTTAATATATATATATATATAAATAAAAATAAAACTCGTTAGGGACCATATTAGCAAAAAACAGGGTGCTAATAATAACTCTCCATATGAAAAATAAGTCAAGCGGCCCAACACATTTTTTTTCAACCGGCCCAACACATTTTAAATAGGGCACATATTATATTTCTAAGTAGTTGAAGACTTTTCGGATTTTTTAAAATATAAAATTTGTATTGCTTGTAACTTAAAATAATCTACTTCGTTTTAGTAAAAAATAATAATAATGATAATAATATATGTGTATTATTGTATACCTCATATTTTCCTACACATGTTTAACATCTTATTTTATCTATGTCTTTCTCTTCTTATCACATTAGTAATATATCGCAGTTATCATACTACTCTCTCATACACTTTTCTTTCTCAAAGAGTACGTGTATAAATCAAACATTTTAAAAAACTAAGATAAAAGACATAGAAAGTCAATAAGATGTTAGTAACAATATTTTCCTAAACATATTAAAAAAACTTTTAGTATAGTATTGTTAGTAAAAATTAAACAATATTTATTGAGCATGACTTTATGAGTAATAAATGAATTGTCAAAGCTTCGTCCAACTATATAGTCTGATTATAAAAAGTATTCATTTCGTAGAGCCATGATTGTTGCACATTTTACGCGTTTATACAAGCATAAACAAATTTTTATGACAAGCCATTACCTACCTCTCGATCAAAATCCGAATAATCACAACCAAACGGTTTGTTTTTGGGACAGAATTTAAACACAAACCGTATTTTTAAATGGTTGAGTTTTGAATTGTTTTTTTTCTTTCTTTGTAAGTGATTTTTCTCTTATCCGGTGATCTATGCACGTACTTAATTTTATGTAATTTAAAACATGGAGTCGGAAATTGTGTGTTCACTTGACCCAACGACATTTCAAATGGAAAATACTTGTTTAATTATTTTTTTTACAAATTGTTTAATCTTGTAAAATAAAACAAACGCATCCAAAAATACTAAGAATGAAAATAAGAAGGTCAATAAGGTTTTTTTTTATTTTCAGGGAAGGACATTAAGGGGTTGTTTGTTGGGAATTTCTATTTTGGTTTAGTAGACGAATAATCTTTTACCAACAACTACCTTCTATTGCCATTTCTTCACAAAGGAGTATAACCACTCCTGCTAAATGCCTCCAACTGTTACAAATGCGGTTGTCTCACAAAGGGAGCCAAAGCTTTTTTTTTGTGTGAATAAAAAGGAGAAGAATGATAACAAATTAGAGAGAAGATCAAGTAGGGGAAGAACAAAATGCAAACACATAGAAAGATGGAAGGAAATGAGGTCTTTTTACTATACATTATTATGTTTATGTGCTCGAAATATGATGGGCCACTTTGATGTTCTATGCTGTAAAAACCTGCAATAAAAAATACTCTTCAGAACAAATAACAATGTAAGTTTAAAAGTTCTATTTATTTATTTTTTACCGTTTCAAAATATAATCGTTTTCGTGTTTTTACAATATACTTACTGGAAATTATTTATCTCAGGTTTTCAAATAAGCTATCAGACCAGCTTCCCCACCATAACAAGGTAGTCAATTCCTTCCCTCTCTCCCTCATTTTCTCTTCTTTCTTTTATCCATTTTTTTCTCTAGCTTTCTCCTCTACTAACTATTATTACCTTCGTCTCTGAACAGTGACGAATCCAGAAATTTTGACTTACGGGGGCAAGATTTTATACGATAGATATTCATATAATTTTTTTAGCAATGCAACGTGATAGAATAATAACATTGTTTGGCAAAATACTTGAAATTATAATATTATATATTAGAAATATTAATGTCTCCTTAACATCTACAAATTAAAGTTGTTATTAAAATGTCTTTATATTTAAAAAGTATGTTAAATATCATTTAAAATTTTATCTCAAATGCACTTACACATTTGATTTTATAAAATTTATGAGAAAAACTCTTTTAATAGTATAAATTTTCATTTAATGGAAGCAATCTATTATTTTAAAAAGAGACAATAGTTAAAATAGCAACGATTTAACAAATAACACGGAAAAATTAGTGGGGGCAGTTGCCCCCAATCCACTACAAGTGAATCCGTGCTTGCCTCTGAATATATAGTTTCTTTGAGTACATCACATAAATTAAGAAAGTTAGATTGTGATATTACTATCCTAAAGAGTATCTAATATTCACAAACCAACTCTTGTCTCTAATAGCATTATCATTGCTACTTTCTACTGTCAAGTATTGTATTTTAGAATTGTCTAATATGAACTCGGTCTAATGGTGGATCATCCTATATTTTGGCAAGTTTTAACAAAATATTATTTTTGTTATCAAATTTTTTACTAAAAATTCATCTTAATTTACATATTTTTAGAGGTTTATATTAAACATGTCTCTGTTTTTGTAGTTTTTTCTTCTTCTGTGTTTCCTCTTTCTTGTTTCGTCTATGTGCACCATTTGTTTACTTAGCATAGGATAAACATAAATTAAGCACATGTTTTTCAACCTTGTTGTTTTGTTATTCCTTCGTAGATTGTGATAACTATGAGTATGTCTCATATTGGATGGAATAGTTGAGGGGAAAGAACATATCAATGAAATGATCCTTAAATTAAATTTTTGAAGATTTTCAATGAAGATGTGTTGTTCAACTCATTTGAGTGAATGTGTTGATACAGTCTAATAAGACTCCTCCCCCTTATGACCCAACACACCATTATTATATGCTTGTGTAGTCAATTAGGCTTAACCCATATTTATTTCAAAAGAAAACAAAAATAGTGGTGATAATTTCAAAAGAAAATATGTCAACCCAAAAGCACTTGAATGATATGATAAGACCAAAGGATCTCTTGAAGATGAACTTTGTCATCAGTTGTGGACATATTTGACTTAAGGGATTGGTTTGAAGTCGCGCACAGAGAATATCTGATTCATAAAAAATAAAAATAAAAAATTGTCTACATAAGTAAGAACTACTAATTGAATGTAGGATTAATACCTCAAATAGCTCATGTAATTTGGTAGAGATTTGAAAATGGTCTCTATAAAAATACACAGATTTCATCCATGTAATTTTAAATTCTTCATATTTTAACTTTTTACGGAGAGACTACTTTCATACTTCGCCAAATACTTTTTTAACTCGGTGAGAGTTAAAATATGAATAATCCAAAATTACAATGATGAAATTTGTGTACATTTTTACATAAAGGATTGAATCGGTGTTTATTTTTACATAGATTGTTTTCATACATCGCTCAAATTACATTAGCTATTTCAGGTTTTAACCATTGAATATAGGCTTAACTACACATTTGGTCCCTTAATTAATTTTCAGGTTTCGTTTTGGTCCCTTAATTAATATAAGTTTCGTTTTGGCCCCTTAAATGTGTTTCCGTTAGTCAATTTAGTCTCTCTCCATTAATTTTAAAAATGAACCGTTGGATCATGCAAGTTTGTAGTATCTTAAAGTGAACCATCAACACTTAATCCTTTTTTCTTTTCTTCTTCTTCTTCCTCTCCTCTTCATCATCTTCATGGACCTTCATCAAAACATACCCAGAAAATCCAGAAAAAACTGAAATTCAACCTTATAAAAACATAAACTCACAATCAAACGGTGGTGAAGGTGGTTATTGTAGATTCTTCGTTTTTCTCTTCAATTTCGTGAAGTAATTGAACTCACACTTTCTAGATTTCCACATGATGAGATTAAACTAACCCGAAGATCAATTTCCTTTTTGGTTAATGTGGAATCAAAAGCTGCTGATATAGAAGCAGAAGCAATTATAGATGGTCGTTGATTCATCAAATTAAAATCTGTACACACAAATAAAACACGTTGCGACAACATCACAGTGTTAAAGCTCATTCTTTTTAGCAATAATTAAGCAAGAAAACTCATTTTAAAATGAGTTAAATAGACACGACATTTTTTAAATCCTTAGATTTTTATGACATAAGTAGTGCAATAATTCTAAAATTTATTTTTTATAACAATTAGTTAAAACAAATAAACTCATCCCAACCAAATTCTTGCACTCAACATATTTTCTTTTCATCAAATGCATATCATCTATTTGTCAATCTAATGTTTTTATCAAAATTCATGGCAACAATAATTATTTCTTTAAAATCAATTAACATACAAATACTTTCTATCTAATATACTTAGCTTTGAATTCTTCATCATATCAAAAGATACGTACAAATAAGGAATCACTCTTGTCAAGCATAATAATAAAGCATTTGTACTCTCCTCTTGTTTTCAAATATACTTTCATTAAAAAATAATAAACTAAAAAATAGTATTTTTATTTAAACGAGTAAAGTTCTCATTGCATTTAACAAATATGAAAGAATAATTATTTTAAAGTAAACAAACTTTTTTACAATTAATGAGTACATGAAGTACTCAAACCAAGCGACAACAACACAAAAGAATTCTCTCCAAAAAAAGAAAAGAATTCCCTCTCATAGCAAAAAAAGAGCAAAAACTAATACAACCTCATAAAACCATTAGGGTTGGACATCGGTCGGAAATTGGGCCCAAAACCTCAATCCGTCCAAGCCTACGGTTGGAAAATACATGGCCATTTCCGCCCAAAATTTCTCTCGATTTACTCAGCTTCGGTTTTGTCGAATTAAGCAGATAAGCGGGTGGGTTCACTCGGTTAAGAACACATGAGCAATAATCCTCTTTAACAAAAAAAAACGTGAGCAATAATCAAATCCTTCCACTTCAAGAGCTAAGAAAAGTGATTAGGAGTACAACCTTTCAAAGATCATAGAAAGTCTATTGAGATTTAGTTTATGTTACAAAAAAGATTTGTGATTTTGGTTTGATGATTGAAGATTAGGGATGATGGTTGATGAAAAATGGGAGAGATGGTTTTTTCTGGAAAATGGAAGGGAAAAATTGTTTCTAGAAAAGGATGAGGAAAAGTAAGAAACGATGAAGGAATAAAAGAACTAGAGAGTGGCGCAGTAACAACAATGGGTTAAGGTTATATATATATATATATATATA
>Ga0315914_1010874_pt1 | contig 11154 bp, 5 predicted proteins | sample MpolenodulesMG_FD_203920 | JGI IMG/M metagenome (GOLD analysis project Ga0315914, IMG submission 203920) | Medicago polymorpha root nodule microbial communities from Los Angeles, California, United States - elongated nodules | ecosystem: Host-associated > Plants > Roots > Nodule | place: USA... | reverse complement strand
TAATTGATTAGTGATCAAATTAAGTAATAATGCTATTAGATTTCTAATTGGATAATTAATTAAATATTTAATTAGTTGATATGGACTCAATGAGTGGATGTCTAGATGGCCCATTAACGGAATAATGGAAAACCCTAATGGTCATCCAATATAAAAGAGGTTATGGTCCCCAATACACCGTACACGGCAATACATTCTCTTCTCCCCATCTGAAGAGTACTTGAGGCATAAAGGTACCGGTTGAGGAAGAACCAAATCAGCCGCCGCTAACCTTGTTGTTTGTTTGAGATCACCTCTTCTTTACGGTTGTTGTCGAGAGGGCTGCCATAAAAGCTTTATCCAGGTATTCCTAGTACCCTAATTCTTAATATCTTGATAAATCAAACATGTCGTAGATCCGATCATAATCATGTTCAATATTTTGTTTGCTTTCGCTATTGATTCATAATTGTTGAACATGTTTTATGAAATCCGTTTTTTACTAAGACCTAAATTTCCAACAGTTCTCCCACCTATTGGACTAGTCTTTTGAGTTGGGCACTCCTCATGAACTTAAGTCGTAACACATCTTCAACACCACAAACAGTTTATTCATTGAAGATGTACTAAGACATCTAATTCTAAAAGGTGTGAATTTGGCAATTTTCAGTATAGTTGTACCATGAATGGTGGTCTTAAAAGCTTTTTTACTTAGGTATCGCCACCCACAGTCCCACCACCACTAAATACATCAAAATTCAAAGTGGCCAGCACAACTTACTATAGTGTAACAAATTCAATAGGAATCATTGCACTAATACAACGAACTAAATACACAAAATATAGGCGCACTCCTTCCGTTTTAAAATAATTGTCTCTTTAGCATGTTTCCAATTAAATCGTAAGAAAGATACTGATTATTACTTTCCTGCTTAATTCTTTCAACCTAGTATTTTTTTTATTGTATTCAAATCCAGAATCGCATGACTGTAGTGTGAGGTCGATTGAAATACCTATAAAGCAGAAAGAGGTGATAAGCAAACATGATTAGCAACTCTCAAAGGACCAAAATCAAATCCAGATACTCCTTATGGAACTTCATTTTCAGTTTCTTCCTTCCTAGAGTGCTAATTGAGGAGTATGATTAATTTCACAAGGTTTCAGTTATAAACAATCATGGTACAACCATACTGAAAAGTTAATATTAAAAAAACCATGTCTTGTTTGGAATTGAAGACTTAACAATTGTTTGCTGATTTTATTCCTGCTTAAAAATGTGGTCTCTTGGTTACAAGAAATCTTCACACGGAAAGACAAGTAGTTACTTTTGCTGCATCCCTCATAATCTCATATACCTACCTATATGTAAGTTCTTATTTTCTTAATCTCTAAATTTAATTGTTATTTTGCTTATATGTATCTTTCAAATTGTGTTGCATGGTCGATGAGTGAATTTTGCAAGATATGTAGGTACATAACATAACATCAGATAGACAATTCATCAGCCTAACATGGATTGTACATTGTTCATGAGATGACGCAGATATCAAAACATACAAATGTTAAATATATGGTCTATACTTGTATGATATCTTGGTGAAAATTGAAACAGACTTATATAATGATTTCAAAACATTCCTTTTAGGAGATGATTACTAGTAAGACACTATTTACTCATTGAGTAAAAAATTTGTTGAGAACATTTATTATTTGGTGAGAATTACTTCACATAAAAATAGTGTAGTTCAATTATCAACACAGATTGAGTTTGTGAGTGTAAGGACCAACGTTTGATTCCCACAAAACACACATATGAGAACTGGGAAGGGGGTAGGAATTTCATGTGTGGCTAAAGTCTAAATTAAGGATAAGTTTCATAGCATACTCAAATCGTTGAAACTTAGGAAATTTTGGAAGTTTTATGATATGTTGTTATTCTCATATAGTAGCGGATAGTGGCGACCCCAAAAAAAAATTAATAGTATTGGTACAGCGGATAAGGGGTGACCGTTATTGTGAAGACTGAAAATCAATATAAAAAGTAAACATAAATTGCAACAAGATGCTTGAATACTCAAAAATAAAAATATATACACAAAAATTAAGCGATAATCATACTTCATAATTATAATCAACTTTGTCGTTTTCCATGAAAATAAGTTCAAAATGTAATCAAAATGGCATACCATCAAAATAATCAGACATAGAGGTGAATGATAATGAGATACCATCACCATCACAGAATAATCAACTAACATTTGATAATTTAAGAATGAACAGGTACAAAGGAAGTGAGGTTCCTAAAGTGCGTCCATGGCTGATCCCATGCAACAGCTTCATAATTCTTAGAAATGGAACCTTCGCTGGCGGAAAGGGTGAGTTGGTAATTAGTCCCTGCAACCAGCTGAGATTCACCCTTAATGACCTTCTCGAACTTCAGCTCCGCTCCGCTTCGCTTGTTGTACTCAGTGACTGCAAAATTGGCGATTTCGGTAACGCGAGGATTGTTGATGTCATCGATGGGGCTGAAACCACCTACTATCCCCGATGCCATAGATTGCTCCAACTGCTCCCGCGCAGCCGCAGCCCTTAGAATAACTAGCCATGCAGCCGCAGAGGCCATTAGAATAAATAGGAGAAGAAGAAGGAATTGGATTCTCATGACTGTTAGCTTTTCAAACTTCGATAATGGTGCAATGTGTTTGGTTAAGGTAACAGGTTTCTAATATTAGGTTTGTAATTTGGGGGGTGTATAGTGTGAAGGATCCAAAGTTAAAGTTTAACATATAGTAATCTTATAACAATAAGGATTGTTATATTTTTTAGTGTTAACAAAATCAAAATAGCAGGTATTGTGTATTTTATATTCAAAATAATTTTTAATAAACAATTGTTGTTTTCTCTTAAAAAAAATTGTTGTTTCTAATAAATAAAAAAAATTTAAGGAAATTTTTTTGTCATATTTCGTTGTCTTAACATGTGCAATAATATGCGTGTTAGTAGAGGATTGTTGCACTTGAATGACATTGAATGTTAGTAACATGTGCAAATATTTTCTCTCATCAAAATACACTAATGTCACCAAAATATTTTTATGTTAGTAGGAATGGCAATGGTCAGAGACTGACTTCACCTTCCTCGTCTCCGTCCTCAAATCTCATATACTTACATGTTATCTTACCCAATTTTCAATACGGATGAGAAATTGAACCCAATCTCCATCGAGTTCAGGTATCCCCACCTTGTTCCAATCCCTATAGTGAAATTATTATTTTTAATATAAAGAAGTTTTTATAAAAAGATAAAATAGAGCAAGGCAACAATGGTAGAATTCGAACAAGGTAAGGAAACCATGAATCAAGAGCCAAGAAGAAGAACGAGGGCAAGATGAAGGAGAATAGCCACAATTGAACCATCAAAATATCATCTCACTCAAAGGGTGTGAAAGTACCAATATACCCTCAACATTTTTTTTTAAAGTTTCAAAATTAGGGACACAAATTCAACACCATAAAAGGACCTACAACGTACCCTCGACGCACCATAGTTTCACCGAACATAGGCCCAATACAAGGAAAGGCCAAAATACACGTCTTTGGACCTGAATACTACATGCATCCTATGTTTGAGACTCGGAACTACAATGAATATAATCTTAAGATTGCTAGAATATATAAAGAAATCTCTTGCCCTCCATAAAGAGCAACTACCAACGGTTGATGGTTACAAATTTAGTCATTTGTGATCGCACTCCAACGGCTCTTCAGTCTATACTATGAGGATCTCCACTTCCTCGCCTATAAAAGAGGACTTGCAATGTCCTCTAAGGTAAGATTCAATCCACCCTTAACCCTCATTTCTTGCTCATATACTAACTTGAGCGTCAGAGTGCTTGCAAATACACCTCGTCGTCCCATCATTCAGCTTGCAACAAACTCACTGCATCGGACGACGTTCTTTTGATTAGGTCATATCAATTATGATGAAATAATGTGCCTCATTAGTTAAAAAAAACGATTTTTTCACAAACAAAATAAAATGGAGTCTTCCACAAGACAAATCATGTAGAAATAAAAACAATTAAACGAACTAGCTTACATAGAGTGTACTTGCAGCCAAAAAAAAGTGGGAGAGGCACACACCATGACCTCCAACATCTCATCCATTCCCACAACGTACACCGTGCAAGTTCACTTTTTGTTAGAAAAACAATTCTTAACACGGTTCCATGGTGGCAATGCATCTCCAAGGTGGCAGCCAATTCACATAACTCCAATGCATAAAATCTAGGCTAAACTGCACTTTTTGCCCCCTAAGTTTCAAAATGTTGCGATTTTGGTCCCCTATTAAAAAATAGCAGAAGTGACCCCATGTTTAGGGAAATATGGTCTTTTGACCCCCTAACATAAGGGAAATATGCTTTTTGACCCTTATCTTTACAAAAAGTTGCGATTATGGCCCCTCTTTTTGGACATGTGGCGTCTTCTCAGCAATTTTGGGATGGATGGGCCAAAATTGTCATTTTTTTTAATAAGGGACCAAAATCACAACATTTTAAAACTTTGGGGACGAAAAGTACAGTTTAGCCTAAAAACTATTGTTAGGTGTTCTTAAGATCGTAGAACAACATAGCATTGGAGATGCCATTAGCATGATTTTGCAATCTTTCATAAAAATTTAATCATATTTTGAACCAGGTTTTTGCTAAATTGGATTCTATAAGGAAGAACGAGGCAATTTATTTGCACCATATCATATGAGTTTCTTCGATGTCAAGAGTTTGAAATTATATTATCTAGATACTACTGAGTTTGAATGTCCGTAAAATGGACATTAATGTCTTTTATTAATTAAAGAATTATTCAAAATAAAAGTGTTTATATAATAGTTCCAAATCTTGGACCATCTTTTTATTTTTTCAAGGATCATCTTTTTATGTTTCTCTACCTTCTGACAGCAAGAAGAGGTGATTAAATAACCTACCAAAAATTAAGGATAAGTTTCATAGCATACTCAACTCGTTGAAACTTAAAAAATTTAAGAAGTCTTTTGTGAGTCAAATTTATGTTGTTAGTTTCATACAGTGACGGGTAGCGCCCACCTCAAAAAAATGTTTTAGTGGGATTGGTAAGAGGTAACGATTATTGTGAAAACTAAAAAATCAATATGCAAAGTATAAACATAAATTCCAACGAGATACTTAAATATTCAAATAAAAACATACACAAAAATAAAGGGACAATCATACCTAATAATCATAATCAACTTTGTTATTTTCCATCAAAATAAGTTCAAAATGGCATCGCATTAAAAATCAAGTTTTATTGGTATAAAATAATCAGATATAAAGGTGAATGATGCTATAAATCATAACAAAATAACATTTGATAATTTAAGCATGAAAACGTACAAAGGAAATAAGCTTCTTAGAAACCCCCCCTAAATTCTCATACACAATAGTTTCGGAAGTGTTAGAAACGGAACCGTTGTTGGCGGAAAGGGTGAGACGGTAATTAATCCTTATAACGAATTGAGCTTCACCCTTGATGACTTTCTCAAACTTCAGCTTCGCCTCACTTGGCTTGTTGTACTCGGTGACGGGGAAATTGGCGATTCTGGTAACGTGAGGATCATTGATGTCTTCGATCGGGCTATAACCACCTACTTCCTGTGATGCCATAGATTGCTCCCGCGCAGCCGCAGCCCTTAGAATAACTAGCCATGCAGCCGCAGAGGCCATTAGAATAAATAGGAGAAGAAGAGGGAATTAGATTCTCATGACTGTTATCTTTTCAAACTTTGATAATGGTGCAGTGTGTCTATATACTATTTATTAACATCAATGTCACATGGAATTCCCATTTTAACCTTAGGAGGGGCATTTTTCTAATTTACTAATTAGTGGAATTTGAAGGTTGCCAACTCACATGTTTTATAGCATATTTCCCATTTTACCCCTCAGCAAATTTTTTTAATTATTTTCTAATTTTTATATTTTTAATTATTTTTCAATTTTTATGTTTTTAACTATTTTTCAATTTTTCTCCCAAATTCAATTGCTTCTACATTGACGTTGTGGGAGATTAAGGTATCGTTTGACCCGGCTTTTTTTCCAACTTCTCTACATTTTTTAGGAGAAGTTAGGCCAAACACAATATCAATTAAGTACTTATTAAAAATATTACTTTTTTTGAATGCATAAAATTGAATGGAATGAGTTTTGGCCAAAAGTTGTTGAATGTTACTTTAAAAAACTACTTCTCGACAATTTATTTCACAAGCACCACTTTTCAACTCACGCTGGAACCTTTATTTTATTTTTTTCATCGGTTTCATTTAATTTTTTAAGGAGGTTCCATTTAATTTTATTATCTTTTTTTAAAGGAATTTTATTATCTTTTTATCACTTATATTTTTAATTTCAATATCGTTTAATCATCACAACCTCACAAATATTTTTATTCACGTTGTCATTTAATGATACCAAATATTTTTATTTTCTTTCTTCAACCTCGCGAATATACACACACATTAACATTTAGAGTAATATTTTATGTCGGTCTGTTTGTTTTTTTGTTACGCTAATGCATATAATTTTTTTTAGTGTTGCTTGGTTGAGTGCTACCTCACCGATTTTTTTAACTATTTTCCAATTTTTATATTTTTAAAAACTTTTAACTATTTTCCATTTTTTTGATTTTTAACTATTTCTAATTTTTTTTCTCCCAAATTTAGTTGCTTCTACCCTGCTGTGATGGAAGATTAAGATACCATTTGACCCGGTTTTTTTCAACTTCTCTACATTTTTAAGGAGAAGTTAGGCCAAATACAATATCAATTAAGTACTTACTAAAAATGTACTTTTTTTTAATGCATAAAATTGAATGGAATGAGTTTTGGCCAAAAGTTGTTGAATGCTACTTCAAAAAACTACTTCTTGACAATTTATTTCACAAGCATCTCTCTTCAATTCACGTTTGGAACCTTTTCTTTTATTTTTTAATATAATATTTCAATATGTTTTTTTTCTTCCATTTAATTTTCTTTTTGAACCGTTCCATTTAATTTTTTAAGGAGCTTCCATTTAATCTTATTACCTTTTTTTAAAGGAATTTTATTATCTTTTTATCACTTATATATTTAATTTCAATATCGTTTAATCATCACAACCTCACAAATATTTTTATTCACGTTGTCATTTAATGATACCAAATATTTTTATTTTCTTTCTTCAACCTCGCAAATATATACACATACACATTAGCGTTTAGGGTAATACTTTATGTGTGTCTGTTTTTTTGTTACGCTAATGCGTATAATTTTTTTTGGCGTTGCATAATGCGTATGATTATTTTTCTAAAATTTTGATCTTAATCAAAAGTAAAATTGTAGATGTCTTTTCTTCAAAAAAGGTATTAATGCCTAAAAAAGTTATACTTATATATGTATATGTATATATATATATATATTGCACCTTTATATTGTAACAAACTATGCATATCTTTTTCTTATTCAGAAAAACTAAACATATCTATTTCCATGACACCAACAATGTAACAAATATACTATCATATAATATAAATTCTTATCATTTTAAAAGAAACCAAAAATATGGTATTTTTATAACGAAATTTGTTATAGAGTATAATTGAAATAGAAAAAACCAACTATTTTGATATTATTTATGTTATTATTTCAGGCTCCTTAAGTTGTTTATACTATTCAAATATTAGGAATAGGACTACATAGTTATGGTGCATTTACATCTAATTAAACTTCAATGAGTAAAGAACCTGAGAAATAAAAATATGGAAAGCATATAAATATATACTTTCCATAAATCGTGGAGAACCATTTCAATCAAGTAATGTAATGATTCAAGGGGTTCACACAAACAACAAACATATTGGATTATAATTTCTATTTTTTAAAGTGAATCTAACAGAAAAATATTCTTTTTTTCATAAGGTTTTTTCTCTTTTTGATTCATTTATTCATGAAAATGCTCTATCAAAAATTAGCTAGAATAGCTTCAACCTTGTCAACCGAGAATGAAAAAATGAAATCTGGATAAATACAAATACCTATTACAGGTATAAGGATGGAAATCGAAATAAATAATTCTCTCGGCCCAGAATCAAAAAAATAAGAGTTTGGTGTATTAAAAAACTTGTATCCATAGAACATCTATTTAACAAGTCATTTATATAATGATACAAATTTGTATTCATGTTACACAAAATAAACGTTATTGAGTAAATATAGTATTTGTAAAAAGAAAATATATTTTATTTTTTAACATTTTTAGCCCTCAAAAAATATTTTAAACATTTTTTTTTATTTATTATGTTAATTCATAATAAATTCAAAGTTTGGTCATCGTGAGTTTAACTCAGTTAATAGGAACAATGCATAAATATATGCCAAGTTTGGGGTTCAAACCCTGGACACCATAAAAAAATAATAAATTCAAAGTTTGTACAATATTTTGCCAAACAACATTTAACTTAAAAATAGCTTTAAAACTAAAAAAACAAAGAAACCAGACAACTTTAGATTCTTTCTTAAAGGCCTTTATTTTAACTTTGTTTTGAAGTAACTTTTAGACAGTAAAAAACCTTGGTCAAACGGTATCTAAGTTCAGCTAGGAACACTGTTTCACTTTCTTCTTCATAAGAGGTCAATTTCTTCCTTTTTTTCATGGTTCTGAGACCATGCATGACTAGAGTTGATTAATTTTTATGGCTTGAGGGGTTTATTTATTGACACTGTTTTAGTTTTTCTTCATCATAGGTGGTTTTCTTCCTTTTTTCACGATTCTACATTTTAAGGGTTTTTTTTTTTAATTGTTAGTGGATTATGTACCAGAAATTGTTATGTTGCATGGCTGTAGAAAATCTTCCTTTGTTATGTGGAGTATAGTAGAGGTCATGATGATTGAATTTTAGCTCATGGTAAGGTTTTGACACAATTGTTATTTTAGCTTCTGATACTGTAGTTGAAAAAAATTGATGCATATGGGTTATTTTAATTTTTGTGAGTAATCCTAAAGCCGTAACAGTTTTCATATTTGGTTTATTCTTTCCTATATCATTGAGCCGTACGAAAGTTGATTGGTGTAAATTTGTTTTGGTCATATCATTGAGGTCCAGAAAATTGACGATACAGAAATTTGTGCATTTAAAATTTGGTTGATTTGATGATACAAAAATTGATCACATATAAATATGTTAGCTTCTTTCGATATCAGAATGAACAAAGAGAATAAAATTAAATGGTGTATTATTGTATTTCTATACAGGACTTTCAATGTCAAGGGATTGTGACTACATTAAGGATCTCGAAAATGATTTGACATTTGAAAAATATGATTTGGAGTGCTGGATTCTTGGATTGTGACTGATAGTAATGAGAATCAACATATGAAGCTTATTATTTGTGACACAAAGGTTAGATGAGTTAGTTAAGATTTGTTGTAATTTTCTTTATGATTTATCAATGTTACTTATTAGTGTACATTTTGATTTATTTATATTTTTTGCTTTCTTTCTCGGATTTAGGGTGATCGAGTTCATGTAATAACTCGATATAGAGAATTGGAGCATTGGAAGACTTTGATCGAGGAAAACAAGACTTATACTTTGTATAATTGTCATTTGTTTAATAATGACATTGCATTTAATCCCTTTAAGGTTGTTTTTGGTTTTGGTACAAAGGTGCATAAGTATGACAAGTTAACTAACGTGCTTACTCATGAATTTCGCTTTAAGTCATTTAAGGAAATTCATGATGGAAAATTCAAAACTGACGTTTTATATAGTATAGTTATGTGCTTTAATTTATTTATGTGTTTTCTCCGATTATAATGTTCTTATAGATGTAATTTTTTTTCTTTCAAAAAATCATCGGGTTTCTTCACGAGATTGTCAAGACAACGCCAATTGGGACTGAAAAGAAACCGTGTACGTACATTGTGTTGAAAGATAAAAGGTACTATTTTCTAATTTGTCAGCATCAGATGATAGGACTTTGTTTAAGTTTGATAATGACCTGAAAGAGTATTTCCTTATGCAGTGGGAATGTAGTTGATGTAACATAATGGAAAAAATACTTCGTAGCTTTATCATTTACCATCTATTTACCTTGAGTTCTTTGCTTCCATTTTGTTGTCAATTGCAACCCAAATAGATGTAACATTTGGTCAGGTTCGAGGCTGCTCATCAACCTACATCATCCGGTTGTTGAGAAGTTTAAGACTTAGTAAGTTTGCATTATGCTTTCACAATTCAGTGTTAGAGTAACTTATTATTTCACAATCTGATTTGATTGTTTTTTGACCATGTTTCTTGAATTGTTGTCGTGACCTTAACACTTCTCAAACTTAGACTCAAAGCTTCAGTCATAACTTAAGTCAGAGTTCGGCTTCTCCTCAACGCACTTCGTACAACGATTTTTCCAATTTGTGTCAAGTTAGGCCAATTTTTTAATTTATAAACTTAGTCAAGGTCTGCTTTTTTTTTTTTATGCACAAACATGCTTTGAGTTTTTTACGCACAAATTAAGAATACATATTGCATTATTCTTTATTTCATGTGCATAATTTGTGTTAGGATACATAGTGCATCACTATTTGGAAAACAACTAAATTCAATCCTAACAAGTTTGGATGATATTATGAGAGTTGCACCAAATGTTTGAAGACATCAATGTCAAATGGTGGTAGCTATAGATGCACATGCGGTAGTGATGCTTAATTTCCATTTGTTTCAACAATGTTAATTGGTCAACGGGGTACATATAATGCACATGCATGCATTTATCGAGACTTTATGGGAGGATAATAGGAAGATAAATTAGAAGTCATGGTACATTTTCTTTAGCTTAATATCAGTTCTGCTACCTTCATTTTATAAATTATATGTAACTATATTCACATACATCTTATTCATGTTAATATGCATTAGACTAATATTGCAGTTATTTCCCTATTTAGCATTTCTCAAACAAGGTGTCAAGAACAATTCTGAAAGGAAAGCGCAAAACAATCACTCTAATTGATGACCAGACACAGAGAAAGTATAAGTGTCGCCTCATTACCGCCGAAAGAGCAAGCTATGAAAAATACTTGGGTGGGCAGTGGTTCAATTTCTGCAGAGAACGTGTGATGGAAGAAGG
>Ga0315914_1010871_pt1 | contig 11156 bp, 7 predicted proteins | sample MpolenodulesMG_FD_203920 | JGI IMG/M metagenome (GOLD analysis project Ga0315914, IMG submission 203920) | Medicago polymorpha root nodule microbial communities from Los Angeles, California, United States - elongated nodules | ecosystem: Host-associated > Plants > Roots > Nodule | place: USA... | reverse complement strand
TCTTTTAACTTCAGATCTAAGGCCGTGGTTTGTTTTTTTTGAAATTTTGAGTTTAGAAATGAATAGAGGAGTTTAAAATACATAGGAAAAGAGAGAAAAAAAATTTTAAAAAAAGGGTTTTAACTCCGACGCGGTGGCGCCGCCGCGATAACTCGCCGGCCACCGCGCCGGAATCTCCTTCCACCGCCCTAGTCTCGTCGGAGAAGAAGGGGACTTAGGAAGAGAGAGAAGAGAGAGAACCGAGTCAAAGAGAGGGAAGAGAGAGAAAGAAAAGAAGAAATGAAGGAAAATGGGTCTCAACACCTTTTTATACACCTCCCGAACCGACCCAAGGTTCGTGGGTCAAACCAGACCCATTTCCTGCAAGCCCAGCGCGCTCTCCCCCCCTTGAGGCCCAAATTGCTTCATTTATTTTCTGCACCCCCTTAATACTTGCTGCACCCCCCTTTTGCATTCATTCATTTTTTTCCTTCTCTCATTTCGCTTATTTCTTTCATGCGTTTTTTTTTCATTTTATTTTGTTGCATCTCATATTTGTTTAGTTCGCTTTTTCTTGCATTTTATTTTAATTTTAAGCATTCGTAATTATTAATTCGTATATTAAACTTAAACATAAATAAATCATGCATTTTAGTTTAATTTTCTAGCATTACGCATTTTTAATTCAGTTCGTAGTTTACAACACGGAACGTAAGTATAGGCTTAATATAAATCATGCATATTTACTTTCTCGTCATTTACTTTATTGTGCAGACCATAGAATGTATAATAGGCTTTGTGTAATAGTTGAAGGTGCATGTGTGCGTGCATGTTATCCTCGTTTTCTTTTTTAGCTTAGGTTAACGGACTTTGTGATGATCCAATATCGCCACGAAGTACCGACGCTTTTTATTCTCTTGCTCCGATAGTTTAATTTTAGTTTTAATTATTAATCAGTTAAAAACAACAAAAACATTCACATAATCAAAAATCACAAAAAAACATTTTTCTTATCAAACTTTGATCCAAGATCAGGTGATCCGTTACCTTTTTAGTTTACTTTCTTAATCAAACATTAATCGATTTAATTCCATTTCAAGTAATTTTCTTCAATATCAAAAACACAAACCAATTCTCATTTGCCACTTGGCTTTTCATTTTAAAATCATTTTCAAAACTAAAAAACACAAAAACAAATCAAACGTCAATTTCAACCCCGAACTACGAGGTTTTGATCCCCCACGGGTACGTAGGCAAAGGACACTCGTCCTTCCAAATCAATAAAACACATAGATAAATAGGTCCTTTTTTTTTATCACTTCAAACTTTTTTTCTTTTATCATTGTAAACTCCGTTTTTTTTCGAACAAGCAAGTTTATAGCACAATTAATTAAATAAAACCAAGAGGTTCCCGTAGAGTACTACGGACGTAAAGGGTGCTAACACCTTCCCTTTATGTAACTAACCCCCGAACCCAAATCTTTTCAAAGGGGTGTTTTGAACTTTTTTCCCCTTTTCTCTTAAAAATTAAATGTTCAGTCGTGAATTAAATTAGCGAGTCAAACGCTAGTCAAATAGCCTTGACCTTCGAAAAATGACGTGACAACCATGTTTCTCATCTTCCACTTCATATACTTCCAAAAACATCCTTATTTCGGTGAAAACATGATTTGATACACAAATTCAAAGATCAATGAACTATATATTCACACTATTTTTCTCAAAAAGCAATGGTAATGTGACTCTATAATCTTTTTCATTCGATTTTAAAGCATTTTTGTTTCAATCACGTCATCAACTTTATAATGGTGTCATTCAAATTATGTCAACTACTCTTTCTTTTTTTTAGGACGGTAGAAGTATCAAAATTAGTACGAGATGCACGAAAATCTAAACAATTTGATGGAAAAATTTAAGAGAGAGAGACCCACTGAGGAAGAGAGGTGCTAACAAAAAAATTTCCTTATGGCTTTGTATAAATGGGGTGAGAATTGACGGTCACTTACATTGAAGAATAAAATGAAGTTTCTCTTTATCCCCCATTGAAAATTCTTTAGCTAGAGTGTGTTTGATGAGGTAATTGAAATTTTTAGAGAATTTAGAACCATAGTCAATATAAATAATTTAATTGAATTTTCTCTCTTTTTAATATTTTTGTTTGGACAGAGTAATAAAACTTTTGCTGCTAATATTTTTGAGCTACTTTTATAAATTATAAAAGTTTTGTGTTGAATTTGAAACTGCGAATTTTGAAATTTTATACCAACCAATTTATAATTTATGGAAATATTTAGGGGCCAATTTGCAATTTGTTAAAAAATAGAGGTCAATTTACAATTTTTGGAAATTGATATAGTCCACTTTGATTTTTTCAAAAGAAAATATGGGTGCCAATTTGCAAAACGTTGAAATTTTTTATGTGATACTTCCTCCGATCACATTTATATGCAAAAAACAATTTTTTAGGTTTATTAAATAATTAATGTATCTAGTCACAGTTATAGACTAGAGCTTTGAAATGTGTCTTCATTGGTTATCCGGAAGGTGTGAAGGGATACAAGTTGTGGAAATTGGAATCTGGTGGAGGATCAAAAGTCTTGATTAGTAGGGATGTTACCTTTGATGAGACCCATATGGGGATGAAATATAAAGACCTAGAGACTTTAGTACCGGAAACAAAGGTGGAGGAAACTCAGTTTGAGGTGGAGCTTCCAAGTGAAGAAGAAGACGATGTGGAATATGAAGCTTCAACGTCGGAGACAAGTGGAACTCAACCGGTAGTGGATCTGGATTATCTTTTGGCTAGAGATAGAGAAAAGAGGACCATTACGGCACCTAGTAGATATGGTTATGCGGACTTGGTGAGTTTTGCTCTAAATGCGGATGAAGATGTGCAAGAACCGGAGCCTAGAAACTTCAAGGAGGCATTTGAGAGCAAAGAGAGCAAGTATTGGTTGAATGCGGTGAATGAAGAGATGGATTCATTGGAAAAGAACTAAACTTGGAAACTTGTGAAGCTACCTAAAAACCAAAGGGTAGTTGGATGCAAGTGGATCTTCAAGAAAAAGGATGGCATTCCGGGAGTTGAAGGTCCAAGGTACAAAGCAAGACTTGTGGCAAAAGGTTTCACTCAAGTGGAGGGGATTGACTATAACGAGATCTTCTCACCGGTGGTGAAACATTGTTCCAAAAGGATCCTCATGGCTATTGTGAATCAATTCAATCTTGAGTTGGAAGAAATGGATGTAAAGACCGCTTTCTTACATGGTGACCTTGAAGAGACAATCTACATGCAACAACCGGAAGGTTTTGTGGAGGACAAGTCTAAGGTATGTCTTTTGAAGAAATCTTTGTATGGGTTGAAGCAAAGCCCTAGGCAATGGTATCGTCGGTTTGACGAATTTCTTTTAAAGACCAGTTTTGTGAGAAGCGGGTATGATTCTTGTGTGTACATGTTGAAGAATGGTGAGAAAATCATTCTCTACCTTCTTTTATATGTGGATGATATCTTGATGGCAAGTTCTAGCAAGGATGAGATTATGAGGCTCAAAGAAAGGTTAAATGGAGAATTTGAGATGAAAGATCTTGGTCCAGCAAAGCAAGTTCTTGGAATTGATATCTTGAGGAATCGTGACAAAGGTGAACTTTTCTTATCTCAACTTGGTTACTTGAAGAAGGTGGTGGAGCGTTTTACAATGTCAAACTCTAAAATCGTGAGCACTCCCTTGGGTCACCACACGAAGTTGTCCATAACACAATGTCCTCAATCCGAGGATGAGAAGCAAGTGATGGTTAGTACTCCCTATGCTAGTGGGGTTGGAAGCATCATGTATGGAATGGTTTGTAGTAAACCAGACTTAGCTTATGTGGTTAGCTTTGTGAGTCGGTTTATGGCAAATTCGGGAATTGTGCATTAGAAAGCTTTGAAGTGGGTGTTTAGGTATTTGAATGGGTCTTTGAAGGGCGGTTTGAAGTACACAAGAGAAACTCAAGGGAAAGACGCTTTGGAGGGTTATGTAGATTCGGATTATGCTGACAATGTAGATACAAGAAAATCCCTATCGGGTTTTGTGTTTACTCTCTATGGCACGACTATTAGTTGGAAGGAAAATCAACAATCTGTGGTGGAATTATCTACAACTCAAGCGGAGTACATTGCCCTTGTTGAAGGGGTGAAAGAGGTCATGTGGTTGAAAGGGATGATTGGTGAGTTAGGAATTACTCAAGAATGTGTGAAGATACATTGTGATAGCCAAAGTGCGATTCACTTGGCGAATCATCAAGTGTATCATGAGAGGACAAAGCACATTGACATTCGTTTGCACTTTGTTTGAGACATGATTGAATCAAAAGAGATCGTGGTGGAAAAAGTGGCATTGGAAGAGAATCTGGCGGATGTGTTTACCAAGTCATTGCCTAGATCAAGATTCAAGCATTGCTTGGACTTGATCAAGTTTGTTGAAGAGTAATTCCCTTTTGGAGAGAGCAGCATGGTGGTTGATGGCTAAACTAGCATCATCACCAATTAAGAAGTCAAGGTGGAGAATGTTGTATATTGGCTTCAAATTGTGATTGCAGGAAAACCTGAAATCGTGTCACGATTTTGGGCATCCCGACACAATTGGATTGGCAGAGAGGTTGGTTTTTTGAGATGGAAAATCGTGACGCGATTCAACAACTTTCTCACCAAGTTTACCTGAAAGGGACTGGTCACAACGGTTGGGTCAGAACAATCGTGGCGCGATTGGTCAAAATCGTGACGCGATTGTGGACCTTTATGACTAGTATTTAAGTGGTTTCTGCAAATTTTGAAGGAGAGTTGAAGCTATAGGCCTAGGGTTTACAAAGGGGAGAACTTGAGGGTTGAGTATCTTTGTAAGGAGAGTCTCTAGGGTTGGGATAAACATTGTAATCACCTTGGGTAGTGAGATTACATCATTGGAAGGATCTAAAGCTTCCTTTGTGTATTCTCTAGTAAGATTCATATGAGTGTCGTGAGGGAAACTAAGGGTAGAGATTAGGTATAAGGCTGATTTCTTGTAACATCTTCTCATAGTGGATTGGAGAGATGCTCTCTCCCCCAGAGTAGGTCATATTGGACTGAACTGGGTTACCATCTTGTGTGTGTTTGTTTATTTCCTTTAAGCTTGCTTATCTCTATGCTTGGTTAGTGTTTGTGTCATTGTTTTAGCTCTTGTGTGTGCTGTTGCTTGAAGACACTTAGACTTAGGATTACCACTACCTTTTGCTCCCCACATCTTTGTTTTTTATTGGTGTGATTCCGAACCGGTATTATATTTCACAACAGCATTTATGAGCGATATGAATCTAAAATTATCAGACAACTTAGTATTGAATGCACAAAAAGTTTTAGTTCCACGTTGGAGATACTCAACCACCTCTTTAGAATCTGATTCAATAACAACCTAATTATATTCCTTATCGAAAGCCAATTTATTTTTGTGAAAAATAGCAAGACATAGGTGATAATGGTACAACCTCCCAATTTAACAAAAAACGTGATAAAATCAGAATTCCGGATAACTCCGCCACAACATTCACTTAACCGCCTTGATTCACATCGCGATCGCAATTTAATTTCACCCATTCGGACGTTGGTAGACCCAGCTAATGTGTGAATATGTAACCTCCCAATTTAACATTTAAACTGTATAGATAGAAGTATAGAACATGAAAGAAATTTCAAATTCCTACATTGTGTCATTTAAAATTAATTAAATTTAGTCACACAATTGAATTAGTCATTCAAACAATTGAATTACTTCATAAATTTCAATCATTTAAAAAAAATCAAATTAGTCATTCAAACAATTGAATTACAAAGAAGAAAGAACTCTAAACACTTGTAAGTAAGTTGTACTTTCCTTTAATTCCAAGTGACTTGTAGCTAGTCATAGGGTGATATTCTAATCCTCCATAAATTTACCATTGCACTCTTCATTGACAACCAGTGAATATTCAAATCCTTCCATTTCAATATTCAAAATTCCAAACCATTACAATAACACACACCAACCACCTTTGGCTCTGATTAGCTATAAATTAGTTTATTTATCAGAATCTTCATTTATTGATCATAATCATAGAGGAGAAAAAGAAGTACAAAGGTGATACTTAATGGACCAATTAAAAAGCACATTTGCACCCAAAAAAACACACATATTTGAACAAAAAAAAAAAACACACACACACACACAAAAGGGATACTTAATACAGATCCACTTGATTAAGTGAAACTGAAAATGGGCATTAATAACTCCATAATTTATTTGTTTTTAGCAATTAGGACATACTTATTTTATATTACCAACACTCGAAGAATTTAATCTCAATACGAAGTCGAAAATAAGCATCACCTTGAAAAGTATCAGTAATAAAAGTAGCAATCCCTCTATGCATAAAGAAATCTCCAGTGCCTCCAGTCACGGAGAGATCTCTAGTTCTCTTCACAGTTGGGTCAGCACCAGCTAAAGTAATGGTTCCTTCATGATAAGGGCTATTAAGAACAATTGTGAAACTAAACCAAGCAGTGAATGCATTTTTGGTATCATAAATGTAAAAACCTTGTGCTCTTCCAATTGGTTTTGAATGAAGGTTATTATCCAATGTGATAGGGTCATCAAAAACTACCATGTCACCAAAGTGGAATTGAGGTGCCAATTTTGTTAAATTAGCACCTTTTGGAGCTGCTACTATTGCAGATGTTGCATTAGCTGCATTCATTCCATTGTAAATTATGTCATGAAAATAAAAGACCATGTTTTTGCATGGTGCGTATGGCTTTCTTTTGCTTGGAATGGCTAAACTTAAAGCACATAACATTACAAAAACAAAGAGTATAATTGGAACTTTGGCACCCATTTATTCCTTTTTTTTTTTTTTGAAGAGGCTAAAGGAATATTATTTCAAATAAAAAAAAGTACTAGAAGTACCTAGAAATAGTTTGTAAGGATTGAATAAATGAAGTCAAATGCCTTGTAACTCCTAAAACATGCTCATACACCTGCTGCCAAAACAAAGAATAAATAGCCTCTACTTATACAAAAAACTGAACCTGCTGCTACTCCAATTAAAATAAAAAATTCAAACAAATACAACCTTGTGTCCCTACAACCTTGTCTCTCCATTAAAAATTCTCTAAAAGTTTTGTCAAGTGAAATCCCAATCAAATAAAAAATTCAAACAAATACAACCTTGTGTCCCTACAACCTTGTCTCTCCATTAAAAATTCTCTAAAAATTTTGTCAAGTGAAATCCCAACCATCAAACACGAGAGAGAAAGTAGTAATTAAATTAGGGTTTTTCTAACATGTACAAATTTGTACACGTATCCAAAATCCATACCTAAATCAAACCAATCAACAGAAGGACTAGTGCCCTTTTATATCGTAAGTGATGAAAAACAATTTAATTTCTTAAAACAATTGTTATATGGGAAATGTCAACATATTCCCTTAAGACATATGTTAAGATATCAAAGATAAAAAATTTGCATTGAAAATTGCACCAATTTATTTTTCAAAAGATTGAAATTTAATAGATTAAATATAAAAGGGTAGTGATAATTTGTGTCCTTATGACACATGTTAAGAAATTCAAAAGAAGAAATTCTTTAAAATTTTATACAGTTAATTCATTAAAAAGTTAAAGATTAAATGCAATGCACACATTCCAATAAACTATTTATATATTTGATTCATTAACTTGTGTCATTAGCAGTATCCTTTTATATTTAGTCTATTAATATGTACTCATCTTTATTTATGGATACCATAAAACTCTTAAAATGGATAATGTTGAATAAAATTCTTTTTTTTTGTCAAGGGTTTGAATTTAAATGAAATTCTTGAGAACATTTCTCATCTAAAAAAAAAAAAATCCTTAGAAATTCACCTTTATGGGGAATCCGAGATTCGAACTTCAATCACTCTATATAAAATGTGATGTACCAACCAATTGAACTATGCTTACGGAGACTCATATAACATTCTTTTAAAAATGGAATTGACGTGAAGAATATTTACGGGCATGATTTTTTATTTTGTAGCTAGACGAAATGGTAAGACCATTATAAACTTACACAAACACAAGTGAATGTGTTGGGGTTCGAACCCTGATCATGACGTCTAACCTTACAGTTTTGACATTTTTGTTAGTTGTGTTATGATTTGTGGACTAATTGACATGATTTATGACAATTTTAAATTAAATGAGAATAATTATATATTAGTTCATTGTATCCCAAAGTTTTTTTAAAGAGTCTCACATCGGATAAAAGATGGCTTGAACATGTATTTGTAAGTGGCGGAAGTTCTCACCTTACAAACTAGTTTTGTGGGGCTGTTTTAGGCTCAATCACAATTTCTAAGATATTTAGAAAAACTCAAGTGTCACATGAGATAAATATTACTCTTGATAAGAGTTTATAAAGAGGTGGCACTCTTCACCTTACAAGTCGGTTTTGTAATGATGAATTAAACCCCAGATTCCAACATGTTAAAGAGTCAAATACCAGACAAAAGATAGTCTGGATATGTGTTTATAAGTGGAGGCAATCATCGCATCACAAGCCGGTTTTGTGTGATTGTGTTAGGCCCAACCATGATTTCTAAGATGGTATCAGAGCCTATCAATCAGATCACCCATCATTTATATAGAAGCATCGAGCCCAAGAGTGATGGGTCTGAGGGATAGATAGAACTCAGAGTCTATAAAAAGGAGACATTCGTCACTTTACAAGTCAATTTAGGCACGCATCACCTTACAAGCCAATTTTATAATTATGAGTTGGGCCCCAAATTTTAACATGGTATCAGAGTCTCTCCAAGATCTATTGGGCGACCTACTATTAAGTTTCTCCTATCGGACCACCCGCCATTTATGTCCACGAACTAAGCCGAATATTGATAGTCGTGAGGGGTTGTGCTAAAGAGTCTCACATCGAACAAAGATAGTTTGAACATGTGTTTATAAGTAGTGGGAATCGTCATCTTACAAGTCGATTTTGTGGAGTTATATTAGATTCAACCATGATTTGTAAGAGGAATCTCTATAATTTATGTTGCAATTGATTCGTTGAAAGCGTTATAATAAATAAGTGCACGTGGGTGTTACTAGAAAAATTCCAACTTGTTTCCTCTTTTTATTTTATTTTTAAAAACCAGATTTTTTAGACGTGTAGTTTTACTTTTTTTAAATAAAATAAGTACAAAAATGAGTCTGGAGGTCATGCGGAGATGAGACAGACCCAAACCCAATTGAGCTCAGGGGAAGGCAACTCATCCCCCGCCATGTTTCCAATCTACCTATGACACTAAAAAGAGGTAAGCTTGACATCAGAGAGAGATTTGTTATAAAAGAATATTTTTCATTTAGAATCGTGTAAGAGTGCATCCACTGTAATTTTTTGTAACAGTATGTTTTCCCCTGCACAACCACTAACTAGCTCAGCAACCGGTACAGGTCAAAGGGGCAATGAGAGCAAATCTTTAACTCTCACTTTCAATATTTGCCTAACCAGATCCCAACATTTCTAGCACTAGCAGTGGGGCAATATTAGCATTATATCACTTTTGTTTTTTTGGGCAGAAGCATTATATCTCGTTTAGTATATCATAGTTGTTCTCTATGATAAGCATTATTTTCTTTTTAATTTTTAACATAATCAAGAATATATTTCTCTACGTGAGCAATTAATTTTTATTCAATAATCTATCACTCTTAATTTTACATCTGATTCCTGTTGATATTCATAGTAAAAAAAACTTATTCAGCTATTGTAATTTTCACTAATGCTATCAAAGATTACGGTAACAATAATATTTGAGACTGGAGAGAGTATACTCATATGTATAATGTTTGTGACCTACACAGTTTTTATAAAAAGATCATTGATCCCTCCAATACTAAAAATGCATCTTTGAAATGATTTCAAGTTGGTGGTACCGAGGTGATTGGTTATTGTGGATTAGTTTTTTTTTTCTTTCTTGAAAGGGATTATTGTGGGTTAATTGTTGTCAAACTTTCTTCTTAAAAATATAATTAAAAGATCGAGTCATACTAACCAATTTCTTTAGAACATTGATTAATGAATAAAAAAAATTAAGTTAAAAATGACAATTTTTTATATTTTTAACGAATTGATTGCATACTTTTTAATAGGCTAAAATTCACTCTTTGCCCCCTAAGTTTGCAAAAGTTGCAATTTTGGCCCCCTATTAAAAAAAATGACAAAAGTTACCCTTCATGTCTACCTCCTTTTGCAAAATGTCAATTTTGACCGAGTCAACCATACATGGCATGCCACCTGTATATTTATTTAATTTTTTTATTCCACGCGTATAATTAACTAATAAAAAAAACAAAAAATCACAAAAATAGCTGGCACGTGAGAGCTTCAGTGTCCTCTTCTCCTTCCAAACCTAATATTCATCTTCTCCTTTTATTTTCCAGAACAAGGGTCCTAGGATTCAAAGGAACATCAGCTAAACACTGTAAAATTGAAAAAACAGGAGTCAGAACAAAGGTGAAATGAGACCAGTACCATCCCTTTTCATTTTTCGTTTTGGATCTTATACAACCATCCTTTTTTCTTTCTTTTACCCAACAAAAGATATGTCATATCTTTAATAAGAATCAAAATTGAAATACAATTGGTATCTGCATCACAGTTTTGAAAGCTATGAGACACGCTACCAAACTGCGCCACAACCCTTTGATAACACATTCCAATATAGTTTTAGTAAAGTAGATTGATGGAAGAAAGTGAACAAATGAAAAGTGAAGAGAAAGAAGACTCAAAAGAAAAATTATGGAGTTGGGGTGCTGGAACAGATGGTCGATCAATTAGGAAATGATATGTTGCTTAATCTCATGAATCATTTTTAGCATTCAAGGTGATGATGAAATAATTTGTTTTTGCATTATTTCTAATGTTAATGATTTATGGGTTGTTATTGTTTTGCTTTTAATTGATTTATGGGCTGCTATTGTTCCTGAAAATCTAATGTAATTTCAAGGTTAATTGATTGTTTGGTTTGTTTTGCTGGATTTGTTGATGTTGCTTTTGGGTGAATGTTGTTATGTTCATGTTGCTATTATGATTTATGGGTTTATGGATATGGTGTTGTGTTTGTGTTCATGTTGCTGTCTCTTCA
>Ga0315914_1010868_pt1 | contig 11156 bp, 8 predicted proteins | sample MpolenodulesMG_FD_203920 | JGI IMG/M metagenome (GOLD analysis project Ga0315914, IMG submission 203920) | Medicago polymorpha root nodule microbial communities from Los Angeles, California, United States - elongated nodules | ecosystem: Host-associated > Plants > Roots > Nodule | place: USA... | reverse complement strand
CAAAACTGCTACAGTTGCAAAACCTAGGGGCTGTTTTGTAGTTTTTTTTCTTAGGAGGCCAAAATCGCAACTTTGGGAAAGTTAGGGGGCTAAAACTGCAATTAAGCCTATAATATAATATTTCATAAAAATAAATTATATTGTATTGTTTGTCCCCCTTAAAATATAGTAAAGGTTACCCTTTGTCTTTGTTCAAATGTGGAAAGGTTACTTTTGATCATCATTATTTTGATTTTAGCTCGTGTATTTTGTTTTATGGAATTAATCCGTGTATTACTAATCCGTGTTGAATGAAATTAGTCCTTATATAATCCTTGTTCAAAGCACTAAAATCGACAATGTTACAAAAACTATTTCCAGGGATCAAAACAAAGACAACGAATATCAAAACTTTTGACATGGATTAGGGACTAAAATGGCTAATGAACTAAGAACTAAAATCATAGAAGATATATATTCTTATGACTAAAAAATAAGTGAAATATATGGTTATCAGCTTTGAAATATTGCTCCGTAAAGAAAAATAAACTTTGAAATATTGCTCCAAATTACTTTTAAACTTTATGAAAGAAAATCAGAGTGTTTTTTAGTAAACCATAGGTTCCTCCACTATAGGTAATCCTATTCGAGACGGGTCGGGCCTTAAGAAAATCGGTTTTCATCTAAAGTAAATGTTACAAAAGTAGTTTGATTCTTTATATATATTTGTTTTCCAGTGAATAGTTATGCTCCAGCCGAGTTGTTGCCATCTTGATCTTATGCAACGCTAAAAATTGTGTTCTAAGATTATAAAACGGCTCGATTTCTGATAACAAATTATAAGTGATTGAAGCATTAATGCTTGACCTTCCTTTACTGATTATTTAGGAGCCAAATCTAAAAAATAGAGTATCTATTGGTGTCATGGTATAAAGCAACAAGCTTACTAATGATGTTTTTTTTGTATGAATTGCTTGCATTCCAAACTTTACAGGGATTGATGGCTTGGGACTGGGACTTATTTCACATCATCAGAAACTGGGAAGGTATGTGTTTATTTCATTTTATTTTAAGGCCTAACTTTACTCACCAATTTGACATTTGATTTGCGGAATATTGAACCTTCTATTTGACAAGTTTCTTCTAGCTAGACAATTCTCTTATTTGATCATTAACACATGTAATTAAGAAAGACTTTTTTGTTCCCTTTTCTTGATTGTAGGATTTTTGATTTGTGGTGCTTGCATATTCCAGTTGCGGATCGAACATCATTTACAGGTCCCCTTTTTTTTTTCTTTCAATTAGCTCAATATAATATTTAGTGCTCATGTTGAACTCCTTCACATGGGAGCAGATTCTCTCCCTTGAGAGTCTCTCCAGCCAAATCCTAGCCTTCAAAATAAATAAAAAGAGAGAAGAATTTTAATGGTTGTGATTAAAACTGGATGAAAAACCAGTGAAAAGTACACTGGAGGGAACCCATTTCCCCTTCACACTATCTTCCTCGCATTTTAAAAAATTTGATTTCCTGTTTCAGCTGTGTATTCCAGCATAATTGATTGTTCTGTCTATTTCCCTGTTGCAGACCTTGTGAAAGTAGTTGAGAGAACAGTTAGGTCAGAATATGAACGTTCACCAAATAGGCCAGTATATCTTGTTGGAGAATCTTTAGGAGGGTGCCTCGCACTGGCTGTTGCAGCTCGTAACCGTGATATTGATCTTGTACTAATTTTAGCAAACCCAGGTAACTTTTTAGTTTTTAGTGATGTAGATAAGATTGACTGGTTCCAAAACTGATTATATTGTACAAGGTTTTTAAACTAAGGAAATTCACCACCATAAAAATGAATAAAGGTAGTTGAACTTCAAGGAATCGGCTGCAGCCATATTGTATCCACGGTTGTATCTTGTATGTAGAGACACTGATTTATGACATTCAGCAATTACCGGTTAAAGTAATAGAGTTTTGTTGTCCACGTGTGTGTGAGTAGATGTTGAAGAAATAAGTAGCAGCATATTGAGAACAAATTAAACATTAATAATATCTTCATATCTTGTTTGCCACTGACTTGGGAGTTTAGAGTTTTTATCATGTTTGTGTTAACCCAACTGTATCATTCTTCTCACACTTTCCAACAATGAAAAAATTGTGTTAACTTATTGATATGTTAATAATAACAAATCTGGTAATTAATTAAACCAAGCTTTAGCCTGCACAAAGATGTCTGTTGTTGCTTAAGAATATGGTGGAGTTTAGTGTTTTCAGAATGATACTGTTCATTGGAAATGGTGTAGTGAACAAGTGTTCCTTCGCTAGAGCTTTTTGAGTGGAAGTTCCTAAACAGTATTCAAGTTAATTTCCTATAACAGCACATCATTTGAAGTCTTAAAAGACGTACCAAGTACCTGATCTGACCATGACTATCTAATTTGGCAGCTACTTCGTTCAGCAGGTCCCAGTTACAACTCGTTACACCATTGTTGGAAGCTTTGCCTGACTCGCTCTCTCCTGCCTTGCCGAACATTCTCAGTTTGACAGCAGGTTTGTTTATATTACTTTGCAATTTTTATTTATTTATTTATTATATGAACAATTTTTCATGATCTGTGTCATGTGTGTTTGGGTCTAGTTTCCATCTTAAAAAAATGTTTAGCGTTATTTAGAAAACAACAAATGCATTAGATTGTTTACATAAAACTGAAAAGTAGCACTTAGTTTAGAAAAGGGACTGCTCTTGAAACAAACAAGCTGATGCTGGGGACCTTGGGAAACGCTCCATTTGTAGGTTGTTTCTATGACCAGACAGTTGTCTTAATAGTGAGCAACTTTAGCTTAGTCAATTGTAGGTTTCTGGTCGTTTTCAATGCTTGAAATGATAGGCATAGCCCCCTGTGTTCTTTACTTCTCTGTTTACAAGACATGTCAATGGATTATATGTTATTTACATATAACTCTAAGACTATGTGCATGCATCCCTACTTTCATGGAATTCATTTATCATGGTTTATGTCTTATGAGATTGTTTTGGATCTAATTTTCTTGCATTACCAATAAATGTTTCAAGCCTATTGCCTGTCTCTGATTCTTTTTTGTCATTTTCCCTTTCTGCATTCTTTCCTATACAATATTTAAGTGACAACTAGTCAATCAAAACTTCCCTACTTTTGTTGCTTCTGCTAATATTTAATTTGTTCATGAAACATAGTTTTTAAATTCATTAAATTAGCAAGTACTTCATTTTCTTTAGGGACTTATGCTAAACTTTCCACTCCAGTATCCTCAAGCACTTGATGATTTTCAGTTAGAGTTTATTTATCATATTCGAAAACATGCATTCTGTCCTTTCTCATTTATGCCTTCAACCATTCTTGTTACATTAGGAGAGCCTCTGAGGCTGGTTTTGGATAATTTCGTGAAAGGACTTCCTCTACAAAATACAGCAAGACAGCTAATCGGAGACTTTACTACTTTCTCATCATCTCTTCCTGTAAGTTTCAAAGAGCGGTGTGTGACTGTTAACTGTTTTTTATGCTTTGAGTATGTGAATCATGTTAACTGGACTTTTGAAGAACATGGTTGGACATGACTACATTTGCTTTTCTCTGGCTTATTGGTGCTTATTTGAACTTTCACTTCATTTATTTTCAATATTGAAAATCTGTTGATTGAATTCACAGGTTCTTGCAGACATATTACCAAAAGAAACACTTCTGTGGAAACTAAAGATGTCAAAGTCAGCTTCTGAATATGCCAATTCACGTCTTTATGCTATCAAAGCTCAGACTTTGATACTTAGCAGGTTCATTCTCTTTGAAATTGTACATGTTACATCAGTCATAATATGCATTCATATGTATTCTGTTAACTTTTTTATATCTGCACTTAGTTAGGCCAAATCCTCAAGGAGGTTCTTCTGATTCTGAATATCCCAAGATCCCCTTTGTAAGCCATTAGGGTGCCAAATACCCTAATTATTGTAGTAAGTTATGTGGTTTATATAATATAATAATATACAACAGAGTCAAACCGTAATTTCCCTATTTACGTTGTTTCTATCAAACAACTAGATCAATTAGCTTTTCTGAAACTGACAAACTTCTAGTTAATCTTTGAATGTGGCGGTTTGCTGAAGAAACAAAACTACATTATGATGAACCAAGTAGGATTTCCCATTCCTTACTGCAATTGCTTTTACACAGTGTTTTAAAAACCAGACTGACCGGTCCAACCGGGAACCAGACCTATTACTGGTTCCGTCAGTATATTAGACCCTCCATGCATTTAAACTGGCCAATATCTGGTTAGACTGGCCAGAATCAGGCCAGTTTGGTTCAACTTATCATTTGCACTATATTATAATTAAAAATCTAGAAAACCAATATGGTGGGTGCATGGTTCAAACCCGCATCCCACAGGTTCTGTGAATAGGCTTTCGCCACTAAGCTACGATTTTTTTATGTGATTTGCCTGCCTTTAAATATAAATACATTTGTTCAAGTTTTGATTTTTGAACACAACTTCACAGCTTTTGGATGTAATAAACCTTGAACTCTCATATATATACAACTTGAATATTGAATAATAGGATGAAATTAAGAACAAAAAACCTTCTGTTAGTTTTTTTTTGTGTTATTTTAATTGATGAATGATGAAGTCATAAATAATATTTTTCCCTAAAATTTTTCTTACACAAACTTTTTATTTCTTTAATATCTTATTTGTTTCTTTTGTTGTACTATTTTATTTTGCGATGACTATCTTTAGAATTTGAAGAATGAACTTGCGAAATTATAATGATTTGAATAATACCTTTGACATCTTTTAGGTGTCATAATTTTTTTAGAATTTTTTAGAGACCGGGTCATCCAGTTCAACCCAGTTTAATACATATACAATTTTGTTATACAGACCGGGTTATGCGACCGAGTCATCTGGTTCCACTAGTGATCCCGTGGTTCGACCATTGTCCCCATGACCTTGCCGGGTCAATTACCGGTCCGGTTTTTAAAACATTGCTTTTACTTAACTTAAATGTATTCATTAACTTAATTTGAATGAGGGAACTCCGTGATGGATGGTCTATTAGTCTTGCCTACTATCACATGCACGCAGCATGTTTTCCTTTTCAATTGTATGATTCCTGAAAAATAAATTTTTCTTATCATATGTCTTTCAGTGGAAATGACCAATTACTACCTAGCCAACAGGAAGGTGAAAGACTACATAAATTACTGCCTAATTGCGAGCTCCGTAAATTTGATGAGAGTGGACATTTCCTACTACTGGTATTGTTTTTTCCATTTCTATTTAAATGCAGGCACGTTTTTCTGTGTTAGCATTCAGGCATGCATCACCATCTGATGAAAAATTGATATCAAATATCAGTTGCACGTTTTAACAGACCCTAACATGACGCCTTGCTCACTGCTTGCAGGAAGGCAGCATTGACCTGGTAACCATCCTCAAGGGAGCTTCTTACTACCGCCGTGGCAAGTATCATGACTATGTTTCTGATTTCATATCGCCTACACCTTATGAAGCCAAAGAAGTAATAGAATCAAACAGGTAGAAAAATAACCTAAACCTTATCATGATGAGTTGCATGATATATTAATGACATAAAATATCTTTCAATTCATCTTTGTTTATTCCAAGTTAATTGAGTTGTACTCTAATCAAACTAATAATTTACATTTTCCACCTTTAACTTGAAATACTCCAGATTGATTAATGCGGTCACGAGCGCTGTAATGCTTTCAACCTTGGAGGATGGAACGATTGTAAAGGGACTTGCTGGAATTCCTTCAGAGGGTCCTGTTTTGTTTGTTGGGTACCACATGTTGCTAGGATTGGAATTAGTTCCCTTGGTTTCTCGAATTTATAATGAAAGAAATATCCTTGTTAGAGGAATAGCACATCCGATGATGTTCAAGAGACAGAAAAATGGGAGTTTGCCAGAAATATCTTCTTTTGACACATTCAGAATTATGGGTGCTGTTCCTGTAGCACCAACTAACCTCTTTAAGCTTTTATCTTCCAAGTCACATGTCCTGTTATATCCTGGAGGGATGCGTGAGGCTCTTCATAGGAAGGTAAATTCCAATAAGTATGCTCTTTATTATGAGTTTCGTATTTCTCATGGAACCCAAATTCGCTCAGTTGACTTCTTCTATGTTCTGAGACTTGTTTTGGACAGTTGCACCTAAATGTAGTCAGATGGGTTTGGAATTTTTTAATGATCGTGTGAAATTTATATGAATTTGGCGAGTTATCAGTTATAACTATTGATTTTATAATTCATTTAGGACAAAAAATAAGAAATAACATAAAATGTCAAAGGTCTTGGAAATGCTGGAGAGCAAGAATATTACTTTCCAGCATAATCGTAAAACTAAACAAATTAGTTGACTGAGAAGGTATTTAGTATATTGGAATTATCATGCTGAGTCTTTTAAAATTTCTGCATCAAAGGCTTGGTATTTAATAGCATAATGTTGGAAGTTAGAGCACTTTTTTCAGGCAGTGTCTGATGGATATGGATTATGACATATCTGTGGTTTGGGGTGACATATAAGATACCGGGAATATCTCTGGTTTTAAAAAAGAAAGTGAGGCATAAAAAATGAAAGCAGATGACATTGTTTAGTTAACACATTTAGTGTGGGCATTTATACTTGGTTATTTTTAAGGTGCACATTATCTTTGTCTATATTTTAAAGGTTTAAATGTGTCATTAGTCCCTGCACTTTCATCAGATTTTGGCATTGGTCCCTGCACTTTTTTTTGTTTGGCATTGGTCCTTGCACTTTGGAAAAATATTGGTATTGGTCCCTCTGTTAACTTTCTGTTAAAAAAAAAAAACACAAAACTAATGGAGTGCCGCGTGGCCCAATCATTTCACGCCACGTGGCACCAATACCAATATTTTTACAAAGTGCAGGGACCAATACCAATAGTTTTGTGTTTTTTTTTTAACAGAAAGTTAACAGAGGGACCAATACCAATATTTTTACAAAGTGCAGGGACCATTTCCAAACAAAAAAAAGTGTAGGGACCAATGCCAAAATCTGATGAAAGTGCAAGGACTAAAGGCATATTTAAGCCTATTTTAAATGTACTACCAGGGTCATTTAACATCTCGACCGTCATAATTATTTTCAGGGTGAAGAATACAAATTATTCTGGCCTGAACAATCTGAGTTTATCAGGATGGCAGCAAGATTTGGAGCCAAAATCGTACCTTTTGGTGCTGTTGGAGAAGATGATCTTGGCCAAGTAAGTTTCACCCTTTACTCAGCCAATCCTTTTCCTTTACTAAGTTATTCTTTCTGAAAATACTTCCATTGAAGGCAAAATGTGAAAATGTTCACCTTTGAATTTCATTTTCACAAGATCTGCTGATGCCTTGAATCTGGATTTGAATACCATAATAACAGCATATCACATTGATTTTTCAGGTTGTGATTGATTATGATGACTTGGTGAAGATTCCCTACTTTAAGTCTGAAATAGAAAAACTTACAAACGAGGCTATGCAGTTGAGGTATCTAAATTTTCTCTTGTTTAAATGATCGTGTGAAAATACCATTTATTTTTATAACTTGTTAATTCCTACAAAATTGTCAATGCAACCAAAATTACCAAATTATGAAACAAGTGTTTCATATATATATTTTTTGAAATGGCATAACGTTTCGTATATATGTTTCTACATTTCTTCTTTTCCATTTTGTTAATGTGTCATGCTCCATACACATGCTTTATTTTTTTCCCGTGTATATTGTGAAATCTAGGGCTGGTGCTAGTGGTGAGGTGGCAAATCAACAAGTGCATATGCCTGGAATTTTGCCTAAAGTTCCAGGCCGGTTCTACTATTATTTTGGGAAACCAATTGAAACAGCAGGTATGTCCTTGTCCATGCCTATATATTTCACTGCTAGGAATACTCATGAAATGTGGTTGTAAAGTTTGTTTTGCCAACAACAATTTATTGGATATTGTTTAACAGGAAGGAAACAGGAACTTAAAGACAGAGAGAACTCTCAAGAATTATATCTTGAAGTGCAATCTGAGGTTGAGAGATGTATTGCTTATTTAAAAGAGAAACGAGAAAGCGATCCTTACAGAAGTATAGTGTCTCGGTTATTCCACCAAGCTACACATGGTTTTACATCTGATATTCCAACATTTGAAATTTGATTGTTCTGTACAAAAAATGGTAATTTATAATTTTGATCAATTCCCTAGGTTAGAAAGGCAAACTTTGTAATTTGCCTGTAGATTTTAGGCATTGTTTTTGCCCTGAAGGCATGATAGCTCATAGAAGGTTGGATCATTGTGCAGTTCTTCCTATAGTTTAAATCAAAAAGCAGCAAATGCAAAAAATAAATGATTTGGAAAGGAGCATAACTACTGAAATTGTATGTAAATTTTTTATTTTTGGACCATGGAATCTTGAAGCCTGTAAAGTGGGAGGATCAGTATATCATTCCCTACTACCTTAGTGAAACTATATATGTCTCTAGTCTCTTAACACATACACCAGAAGTATTTGGAATTAATTCAAGACTTCCTATGATTGGTTTTTAGTCTGGATGATTAATGTTTAAGTTCAGAAGCTTGAAACTCTCAAAGAAACCTATATGGATATTTGGTCACTGTTTTTTGCCATTTCTCGAACTTAGACCAACAATTGGGAAATCTATTTTTAATATGGAAACTAGTCTTCTTAAGCTTCGTTTAATTCAATTCTCGTTTGAATTCATGGATTTTTTTTAATATTTTAAGAAATCGTTGAAAACTCAGTCCATAATGATTTTCCAAAACTTTTGGTCACTCTTTCTGGTTATTTATCTTTGTACAAAATTAGTTCCAGACTGGTAGAAGTTTCTGAAAGCAGACATCTGGGGAATCATTTTGCTAAAATAATTAGCTAAACAATAAAATTCAAACTTGACCTGCATGTGATGCTTTGTGATTCTGTTGTAAACTAATCATTGCTTGTATGAAACATAATTTATGACCTAAAACTAGAATGAGACAACCGTTTCTGAAAGCAGACAAACATTGCTTGTTGAGCGGTCATTTAGATCATTTGGATTTCATTTGGTCATTCCAACATAGAATGAGACGAGCAACGTAAATTACTACATTATATGTATTTGGGTTTGAGTAACCATTGTATTTTTATAAAAAAAAAAAATAATTGGTTTTTTTTTTTAAATGTACATTGTACTAAAATGGCACATCTTTTTTACTGTTAATAGGATGTACTTTTTTCTAAAAAAAGCCAAAGAAAATATTATCAACAACGATATTCGTATTGTAAAAAAAAAAAAAAACGATCTTCAAAGCACATCGTGTGTTGGAAAAAAAATATAATTACAACTAAAACAATGTCAAAACTAAGAAAATCAAAATACCAACCAACATCAAACTATGTAAAAGCAAAACGGACGTAGATGCCCTCAAAAAACACAACAACCACTAAAAAGAGACAAAGCCTAAACATTCAAGTGTGTGATATCACCACTGATTCAAATCATAATGACAGTCTTTATCCTGATTCTTTAATCACCACCATGATAAAAACTTGAATTGTTCCAACAAATGAGTATCATTACCATCCTAAATCCTAAACATCAAGTTATTAATGAGGCTTTTAAATGGACCAACACATGAATAAGAGCTCAAATATAAAATTCCTCACAGGACGCGATTACTCCATGAATAGTTGCTTAAGTTTTGATTTTTGTACAAAGATAAATAATACTAAAAAGAGTGACCAACTTTAATAAACATATGAATTTTAAATTTTCTATTTGATATTTTTTTTTTTTTAAAAAAACTGTGCTTAAGTTTTTTCTTCTTCTTAACCTTTCGATTATTGGGTTTTCTTATAGGTGCATTATTGTGCAATTTTTTTTTTTTAGGGATATTGTGCAATTTCTTTGGTGTGCGTATGTATATATGAATTATTATTTTTTCTCAAAAATATATCAATGAATGTTAAAAATCACTTATATTAAAGATGCTTAGTAAAATTAACTGGCAAGTGTACTTATAGATGTGTTATTCTTCTTTATATGAAGAAGTTGTAGAGATTAAATATATATTTAGGATATTAAGGTTTGTACATATAACATGTGACTTGTTTGATAGCAAGGATGAAGCTGGAATAAAGTTGTTTTGAAATGTATTCATAGCATTGTCATCTAGCTATTTATAGTATCTTCCCCATTGCACAAAAATGAAATACGTTGAGAAGGTCCTTCTTTAGGCTTCAACAGTAACAAAACTAAAATATAGCATAAAGATCAAAAACACCAAAGGTCTCATCACATTGACTCTCTGAGTAGGAAACCACTTGAATATGATTTGAAACCGTGGGCTTCATCTTGTCATCATTTCATCATATGTTTTATATTAAAATTAAAATTTGATTACCAATTTTTATGCCAAAATGGAAATTAATTAATTACTATAGGTTGAGTGAATATTCATTGATTAACTCAACTTGAGTCTTACCCATCAAAATCAATCGACCAAAAAAATGGATGGACGTTCAACATTTGTTGATTGATGGTTCATGTGAAATGAGAATAATTGACACACTAAAGTACGATTCTAAATCAAATGGAGTACATATAATAAATGCAAAATTCCTTTTAACTACCAACAAAATGGTCACACAAAAAGTTATTTACGTCTTTACCATTAACAAAACATTATCAACAAAATTTCTCATAATGAATACTAGAGATAAAATTATTCAAGATAATGGTTTGTTAACAAAGTTCTTGTGTTTAAATGCATCAACATAACTAACTTAACGTGGTGGAAGTGAACAAACATGAACAACAAAGAAAGATAAAACAAGATGACATTAACATGAAGAGAAAATTAAGGATAAAACAAAATCTAGTAACATATAGGATAAGATTTGAACCAAACAGCTTAACACTTAAAAGAACAAAATTAAACCCTAAGATTCATTTCATCATAATCCATAACAGAAAAGAGAGAGAAAAAACCCTCTCTATCTAGAACAAGTTTCTCATAGTACTAACCACTAAAAATTACAAAATTATACCCAAAACCTAAAATTAATAAAGACCCATAAAAGTTAAAAACAACATAACAGAAACGGATAATGTTTTTTTTTTTTTTTTTGTAA
>Ga0315914_1010863_pt1 | contig 11160 bp, 2 predicted proteins | sample MpolenodulesMG_FD_203920 | JGI IMG/M metagenome (GOLD analysis project Ga0315914, IMG submission 203920) | Medicago polymorpha root nodule microbial communities from Los Angeles, California, United States - elongated nodules | ecosystem: Host-associated > Plants > Roots > Nodule | place: USA... | reverse complement strand
ATAAGGGAGCTTCGAACCGGGACACTGTATCCCTCACCCTAAATTTTTCCATAAAAAATAGATCATAAATTTTTTTATAACAAAACTACAAAAGAGAAATAGTTTGGACATTCCCTAGAAAAAAAAAATTGGACACTATACATACGACAATCCTCTCGTTCTCTTTACTTTATGATTCTCTATTGAAAAAAGACGGACACATTAGTGCTCACGTTTAATTGTATATATACTTTATCGTATTTTGTTTAAAATGAGTTATGTTTAAAATGTCTGATATTGTCCCTATTGTAATGAGATTCAACTCTTTTTTTTTTGTCAAAAAAAAATATTATAAAAAGAATAAACCTATAAATACAATATATTACATGAAAATATAATTGGAAGAAAAAAATGTTATACCAAAACTAATTCATTTTTTCTGTCAATTAACTTAGTGACCAGAATTTCACTCTTAAATTGAATAAAAGACAAATTTAAAATTTGAACTCAAACCTTGTATATTGCATTTGAAAATTGTATTTCTTTTATATATTTGTGTTGATGACCGAGTACATGTTGTAGCTAAAAGAAATTATAACTAAAAAAAATGGTAAATAAAAGAAAATGGGCCTCCCTTCAAAAAATAAAAAATAAAAAACAGGAACAAAAAGAAAATGGACCGCATCCTTTGGAGCAATGAAAAGGTTCCTATGAGTACGATATGTGTTTGTGTTTTAGTGTGGGGAAGCACTAGGAAATGAACATTTTTTCGACTAGAGGAAATGAACTAAGTAGTAGTATGAAGGACTTGGTCTACAAAACCCTAACAAAACGGCATTGAGTACTCATACAACAATATACTCCATTCTCAAAGGTAGGGTAGTTTGTTAATTTCCTATTCATTTCCCTCACTTCATTCTCATCACACATTTCAACGAAGATCCAAATTTAAGGGGATAGAAAACCTTTTCTTTTATGGGGATAGAAAACCACTATTCCCTCTATTAGATAGCTCTAATTTTAATCAAAATAAAGTCCCCATATAAGTTTTTCTTTTTCCTTTTGTTGAAAACCGTCCACATAAGTTGTCATATATTAGTAAGAATTGTCTTAGATTTAAATGATCACAAAATAATCTTAGATTTAAATTTTAGATGATATAATATGGCACCTACTACATTAGAATTACGATATCAAATTTCTTTATTTTGTTTGAATCACTGGTATTTTTGTTTTTTAAATATGGAAGCACTAATTTAGTCGGTCGAATATTAGGTCATAGGAATTGGATTTTAAAAGTAATGAAATTTTGAAATGGCCACTAAATTAAAATTGATTTATTTTAATTACATTAATACATAGAGAGTATTAATACAGAGAGTATTAATCTGCGAACAAATTGATTTATTTTAATTACACTGGCTACCATTTTATGCTATTAACATGGATGTTGTGAGTTTGTTCGCAGATTCATCATTTTTGTTTTTAGCGGCTTTAAATTTGCTTTATATTGATGTACTCTATCAATTTGACTGAATGAATATCGTTTATTTTTGTCAAAATAATATTGTTTGGCCTTATATTTGTAAATTTTATTTTCTAGTAGACTAATTAATCTCACATTAAGTAATTTTTTTATGAGTAAAAACTATATTTTTTTAAAACATTTTTTCTAAACTTTAAGTTATTTGATTAATTCCACAATTTTGTTTGAACTTATTACTTACACAACTTTGTTTAACTCGATATTTTATGCATATTATTACTAGAACTAACCACTAAATAATTTTTGTGGCGTCCACAAGTCATAACGCAAATAATAAAAATATAAAAATTGTTTCATAAAAAAATATATATAAAAATTGTAAGGTCATATGTTGTGATCGATGTTTGATCTTAGACTCTTTCACTTTTGTGTATAAATTTTTAAATACAATTATTATTTTGTCTATGTAAAAAAAAGAGCAAGAGACATGCCAAGTGCCAACATGTTGTGCTAAAGTTACCATGCTGACCATGAGTCAATGAGCTCACCCATAAGCACATAAAAGTAACATAATATAAATCAAAACAGAAAAGAAAAAAAAATTTGACAAAAATAAATGATATACATTCATTCAAATTGATATAGTACATCGATATAATGCAAATTCACTAAAAACAAATATCTATGAACTGGCTCACAGCATCCATGTTAATAACATAAAACGACAAAGTACAAATGTGATTATATTTAAATCTCCAGAATAACCATGTCTCCGGATCTGCAGCGTGGATGATTCCAAAGTCATTGATTGGATCTGCACTGGATCGAAGTTGATCTGACAATCCGAACCGATCAAATACCTTAGAGAAACAAGAAAGACAAACAACGTCGCACAAAGACGACGAACAAACCAACGTCGCACAAAGACGACGAAATCAAAATATAAAAGACGAAATAGATGTGAAAATCACTTATTTCAATAAAAGGGAAAGAGAAAAACGAGTTAGAAGGGTGATTTTGGGACCCTAAATCACCCCTCTCTGGTGGATGAATGAGAAGAAACTAGGGTTTTGGTTTTGGTGGATGAATGAGAAGAAACTAGGGTTTTGGTTTTGGTGGATGAATGAGAAGAAACTAGGGTTTTGGTGACGGCTTACAAAAGAGAGAAACGGAAAAGAGAAAGTGTTTTTTATAACATGTTTCTTTTTTTGAATCGTGTATAATGTAACAGAAAAAATATTTAATCATGCAAAATTATTAATTATCATTTTTCTAAATAAAAAAATTGATTAATGAAAAAACAATAAAAAACAACCATTCGGTTTTATGTTCTTCTTAAGATAAAAACAATTATGGTTTATAAAGGTCAATTTGCTAAAAAACAACGTGCCATTATCCAATGGTTGTCTAGTGAAATTGAAAAGGACAGGTAGATCATGCTGCTTATGTGTAACGCATCAATTTGATTGTTACGTTCTCTCTTGAGTTTTATATCACAGTCAGGTGACATTAACCATAATATTTATCATTTAATCCATAATATTATGTCAAATTAACCCTACTATTTTTTTTATATCATAAGAGTATTTTACAGTGAGTTTAAATCAGTTGATAAGAGCATTACATAGAAGTCGGAGTTTAAATCCGAAGATCTCACTTATTCATCTTACAAGATTACTTGACAATAAAATAAAATCGTAAGAATATAATCTTGTCAAATGAACCATAATATCTTTTTAAAGTAAAAAAAAATTAATCCAGTCAAAAAACAAAAAGTAAAAAATCATTTAATTGAGTAAAAAACAACAAAGCATTTAACATAGTTAAAAATACTTTCTTCGTCGTTACAACAAAAGCCAGCAGTTTTATTTCACCTTGACTAGAATCAGCAAGCTAATGGTTTTAGCTGCAAAAGCAATGTGAATTTCTTTATATATCCTTTCCTTTTTTTATTTCCAAAAATACTATCATTTATTTTTTCAACAAGTACGTGATAAAAGTATTCAAATTTGATTTATATATATCAAGATATCACATCTTTTGCCTAAAATAATGATAACATATCTTCAAAATCCGATTCTTAAAATTTTCTATATTGATAAAAGCATCCATATCTTAAAATCAAACTAAAGGGCATTCATGGAAATTTCAAAAGAAGTAAAAGCCGTAACAAAGGAGGAAAAACGGGCAAGTCTCACATGTTACTATGTTACATGAAAAGTTAAAATAACAATCTTCAATTCATTTGGCCGTTTTGGCCAAAAGGTAATTGAATGAAATAAGTTCCAACTTTAATTCTCTCTTAGAGTTAGAAAAATTTGATTTGATTTGGCTGCTTTAAAGTAAACAACTCATTTAAGGAGTTAAATGAGTAATAACATTAGTTGATTCATATAACAGTAGTTGAGACAAAAAAATATGTTAAACTCAAAGATAAAATTATATATGATTCTTGAACCAAAAAAAAATTATATATGATTCGGTTCAATTTAAATGATTTATTCTAAAAAAATCAATTTGATATATATTAATGCGATTTAATATAGAATGATTTCTTGATATCGAAATTACAATTGTAAAAATTAATATTACAAAAATGATAAAAAAAAAAAAGTTAGATTAAATTAAACTAATAAGAATTACTTAAAAAATTAAAACCAACAAATAATAGATTAATATAATATATCACACTAGTAGTAATAAAAAAAAACATTAAAGTCTTGTTCTTCAAAAAAAAAACATTAAAGTCTTGTAAGTATAGCACAGTTGGTAGCTATCAAGACATTATTTGCACAGTTTGCAATTCGAACCTCGAATTTTTCACTTCTCCAAACTTAAAGTGTACGATATTCAAGTTGATTAGCGATTTTTGCAAATGTACATCCAAATACATCAAATAATATTCGATTTTGGATTAATTTTAATTTTTTAGATCGGTTTAAATATTAACCCTTAATTATAAGTACATATATGCTAAATAATTGGTTATTGAAATATTACTTTTTATATTTATTTTACTAACTACTCACTCTAAATGATAGTCAAATCTACAAAATTGCATTAAAACATTTTCATCCACACTTGTTAAATAAAAGTAAAATTTCCTTAAAAAAAATAAAAGCAAAATTGATTTTCTAATGAATTTTTAGCAAATTTTATTATAGGAAAAATATAAACTAGTATATACAATTCTAATCCAATGGTCAATATTATTTTTAGGGAAAACTTTTTTTTGGGAAAAAATGGTCAATAATTTTGACTGTGCTAATTAATGTAGGTAGAAAATCCACTTTCAAAAAGTGATAAATAATTAAAATTTGACTTTTTATTAATATCTTATTTTTTTTGTTTTTTATTTGAAAACAATAAATAGTCATTCATTTACGTGACCTTGTATACATCCCAAGTAGCACCTACTCCTACTCTCATTTTGTGGTTTCACATATCACAAACACACACTCTCATAACCAAAAAAAATTGTTGTGTGTTGTGTTGTATGAGTTTGTGTTTATATTATTTTTTTCTCAATTTTTCTCTTTTGTGAATGATGGAGAAACACAAGTGCAAATTTTGTATGAGAAGCTTTTCTAATGGTAGAGCTTTAGGTGGACACATGAGATCACACATGATGAACCTACCAAAACAAACTGAGTCATCACCACCACCACCACCGCCACGAGCACCAACTGTTCAGCTCAGTTTCGAAGCTGAATCAGCTTCATCTCTTTCATCTTATGGTCTAAGAGAGAATCCAAAGCGAAGCTTTCGATTCACAGATCCCAATCAATTCATCGACGCTGGTTCGATAATTCTTCAAGAAGATAGAGAAAGTGAAACTGAATCGTCGAAGAATCCAACTGGCCCACGATCCAAACGGGTCAAGAAAGTTGATCCGGTGAAAAACTCAGTACAGAATGAGTCTGTTTCTGTACTGAGTTCTTCATCGGATATAACAACTGAAGAAGATGTAGCTTTTTTTCTCATATCATTGTCTCGCGAAGATAACAACATATGGAAAACTCATACACAACATCATGATCATCAAGATGAACAGTATGAACAACAACAGGTCGAAGAAGATGAAGAAGACGAAGATGTCGAGGAAGAAGATGAAGAAAGTGAAGCTGAATCTGAAGAGGAAGAAGAAGAAGAACTGAAACCGTTGAAGAAGGTACGAGGAAGATACAAATGCGACACGTGTAACAAAGTGTTTCGTTCATATCAAGCACTAGGTGGACACAGAGCGAGTCACAAGAAAAATAAACAAGTTGCAGAAAGTGGTGGTGATTATTCAATTTCACAGCATCATGAAAAAATTAACATTGAAAAAAATATCAATGTTAGTGAAAAGAAAATTCATGAATGTCCAATTTGTTTTAGAGAATTTTCTTCAGGTCAAGCACTAGGTGGACATAGGAGAACACATAATTATGGATTCGGATCAACGTCAGCATCAACATCAGCAGCAGCAGCAGCAACAACAATGGTAAGAACAAACCTCGAGGTTGCTCGAGGTTCCGCGAATGTTGGAGATAGTTTGTTAGATCTAAATTTTCCTGCTCCGATGGATGAAGATGAAGATGAAGATGATGGTGACGACGATGTTAGCCAAGTTGAAGGCTCTGCTGTTTCCGATGCTGAATTTGTCAAACCTCATTAAGGTTGAAAAAGAGAATGATGAATTCATTTTTTATTTAGTTTGATGGATCCAAAGGTACAAAATTTTGGTTCTGTTTTTGTTACTTTGCAGAACAATTTTAGATTTGCTCATTGCTTAGCAAATTGGGTTATAATGGTTGTTTCATAGTTTACTTTATACTTTTTTGTATTTTAATAATAATAAATTGAATATTATAATAATACTTGTTAGACTCTAACTGTAATTCAGTTTTTCGGGGATTATTTTATGTTTAATTTGTTTATGTATGATATTAGAGTTAGAATTTCCTGGAGGACTTGAATTTTTTATGCTGATTCTGTTCATATTTAGGATTTTGAAATTATCTTTTGCAAATAAAATATAGTTATTAATAATCAACCAATTGAGCTCCACTGGTGTGTGCTCAATCAAGAATGAAGTGTTCGGAAGAACTCCTATTCGAATTTTAATTGAAACAATCTTTAGTTAGACACTTTTATGTCTTCCGACTGAATCTTGAATTTGTAGGCCTTTTATCGGAGTATTAATAAAAAAAATGAGTTTTGGATTTTTTTTATGGTATTTTTCTTTAGCTTTTGCACTTTTATGTGATTTGTAAGATTCATATTGGTCATCACATATTTGTCATGATCATGCAATTGAGATAGTTAGATCAAAAGATATTTGATGGTTCACATTTTGATTTATTTTTATATATAATAGTAAATGGTAAGTTGGAATATGAGTATATGATGGTCCATATTGCTTTAATGTGAATTTTTCAACTTTATGGAATCCAAATTGAGTGATTTGGAGTTATGCAAAAGAATTGGTAAGCATGCTTGTTTTAGTGGGCTCTGTTTCAGCTTCCAAGTAACAGTTTCTACCATTCATTACTTGTGAATGTTAATTTAATTAAATAAATGACAAAGTCATATTCTCATGGGAAGTTGATCAAAAAGTGCTTATTTTATTAACTTCCACTTCTGACCACCGGCATTGTGCAGTTCATGAAGACGAATATGTTTGCTTCATGCTTCTTTCATTTCTATATATATTTTTGTCACCAAATATAGTTTTGTAGTTGGATTCATTGAATTCATAATAACATGATGTGAATATTTGGTTTACTATTGTGTGATAAAAAAGTGATTCTAAAAACAAAATTAATTTTGACGTATACGATTGTCCGTTTTCTTTTGTGCATTAAAGGTGTAGACGTGAAGTCAACCACAATCTTGTAGTTATAGCTTCTTTTAGTCATAGTCAGATCGAAATTGTGATTATCCTCTAAAGATTGAGATAAATTGATTTGACCTTTAGAATTGATTCTAGCATAAAGTTGAAACTTGAAAGTACACCCTCTTAATTTTAGTTTCTCTCTTGAAATGTGATAATCAATAGCCCGACCACAATTATAAACAAGCTTTATCTAAGCTCTAGGGGTTCTAAAGTTGAATTGTGTTGTGTTTGCTTCAAATTGATTCCAATCAAGTTGAGTTTTAAAACATGTCTTAGAATATGATTTTTAGCCTCAAATCTTTATCAACAAAAATCATTTTCACTTTTTCTTTCATTTAAAATTATTTTTCACCACATAAATTACAAGCGCGCATAGTCAATACAATCTTGAAATTAGAGCTATATTAGATAACGATCAGACGGTTGATATTTTAACTTCATCAAATTTAACTTAAAACACGGCCGCATAACGTCATCCGATCAATCGTCATTAATGGCTCTGATCTCATGACTATATTATCTATGTCATATTTGGACTATATTGAATCATAATCCATTGTTTCACATCTTTTTCCCTTTACTCTTTATTTCCCTTTATTTTGGCAAAAAGAAAACTATGTCTCTAATCAATTACCCTCATCTATTTCTGTTTGAGGTTATCTCCACCTTTTCACACAGATTTCATTCATAACTAGTGGAGATTGTTACAATGTGAATCATGATGATAATTTAATATCTACACTAGCATGTTGATTGAATCATATCAGATTTTCAATAAATTTTGTTTACCATTTTAGGAAAATCTATAAAAAAAAAAAGAAGTGATGATGATGATATTGTGAAAAGGAGATAAAGGTAGCAAGAGATCCCTTATTGTATTCAATGCTTATGGATTAATTTGGCTTAGTTAGGCGTGACTCAAGGTATCTAACTCAAGCAGGCCTTTTAGTTCTTTATGGAAAACTTTCTATCACCCTTATTAAATTTGTAGTAAATGACATATGATTCATTTCATACAATTACTTTAATTTTTTTATTTGATTGTATTTTGTGGGCTTTAGTTTTTATTTTATTTTTGTGTTAACCCTCGAGATTCTCTAGGTATAGAGGCCATATGTAAGTGATGTTTACTAAAAATTGTTCCATCAAAAATTTAAACTCAAATCCACCCAAATTATTTATCCTTAACCGAAACTCATTAACCACCTGAAATCAAACCGTTGATTTAGGGTTTAGTCCATTAGTATATCTTTTTTTTCGAAGTTAAATTAGTTCATCCAAAGTGACACCGAGAGAATCAAACCTGAGACTCAAGCCAATACTACCATACCAATCCAAACGGACTAAAATGCTAGAATGTCTAAATGCTAGAATTTCACTTGTAAATCCTAAATGTCACTATCATGAATTTGACTTGTAAAAGCTAGAATGCTGAGATTTCACTTGAAATAAATCTGACTGGTTAACAACTAAACCAAATTAGAAAAGAAACTATCAAGTAAGAAATTTGGTGCTAACATTGAACTACTAAGTAAATTGCTTTTATAAAGTAGGACACTAGCTACTAGCTACCTCTATCATGTTACTTCTTTGAGTAACAATATACCATCCTACTCTTTTATTTCATGCACTTATGTTTCTTTTTCTTCTTTTTGAGCTATGCAATAGATAGAAGAATCAATCTCACTTTCATGTAAACAATTTTAGTTACTCTGTTGCTATCCTTACACTCCAAACAGGTGCAACTTAGAAGAAAATTAATCTTTTTTTTAGAAAGAAAATTATTCTTGAATCGCATCACATATCTGTGTGATTTTTTTTTAGTCAAAATTGATTTGAAAATTATTAAGCAAGAATTTTTAGTAACAAAAAAAAACTACGTTGAGACCAAAAAAACTATATTTATGTCGCAAAGCACAAAAATTTTATTGAAAAAAGACCAAAGACATATTGAAAAAAACATCAAAAAACATATGTCAATTAGGACAAAAATCCTCTAAAATAAAATTAGGTGAAAGAGTCCATCAAGTACAATTTCTAGAAGAAAATCAAATGCTGATAACTTATCCATGCAATTTATTTTTGAAAGAAACTTATCAATGCAATTGTTACCTTCTCTATATATATGAGAAACAACAAATTTCATTTGAGAGCACAATTGAAAAACATTGACCACAAGCATGAAATCACATTCTAACCAAAGACCATGCCAACATTTCTCAAAGGAATTTTCAATAACCTTAATAGATGTGTTAACTCAGTAACAACAATCTTTTCATCTCACTCATTTCTCAACCATTTTAAAGATGGTTAGATTCAGGCCATTCCTTTGGGGGAGCAAACAGTTCAATGGAGCTGGGCCTCCCCAAGATATTTCTTAACAGCACAATGATGATTATTTCTTATGTTTACGGATTTCATTTTCATTTTAAATAGAACATTGCTCTTTTAAAAAAAAAGTGTTTTTATCCTATTACGGACCTCTTCTTACTTATAGAGCCGAGCCTCCGGATTCATATGAATGACCTTGGTTAGATTGTCGATTTAATCGGTGTAGTTTTTGAAAAATATGATTTTGCCTCGTTGAAACCTTTGAAATTGGCCTATGATTCATGGTATTCAAATGCAAATTCATTGAGTTATGATTTATACAAAGTTGTCTTAGTCAGACTTGAAATGTGACTATAGAAAATTTATGTTGACTATTTTGAGTTCATGATGCACCGAGTGATTTCAAATAAATTATGTTTGCAATTTGTATAGGTTGATAAGCCTAGTTCTCTCCTAAATGTTCTATATACAAAGGAGGCTATGCTCGATTTTCGACAGAAAAATTATATGTTGTCATTTTGAAGCAACTTTTTGAAAATATGCAAACAGAAGATGTTTCAATGAAGATAAAATTTGTGGTTTTGTTGTGTCTTTGAAAATATATTTAAAATAAAATATTTTGAGAAAATTTATTTGACTAACTATCATAAGAATATTTTGTCTAAGTCACATAGTTTAATTTCATAGGATATGTCTGTAAAAAATAATCTAGTATTTAAGGAGAATAATGTATACCCATGACCTGGTCGCCAGGTCTTGGATGTTGGAACTGTTGAGGTATGAGAAACCTAAGTGTGGTTTCTAAACTAAAATTCATAGTCCAGTATTATAATCTGGATGCTCTGTTTTTAAGTGAGACTTTAGTCCACACCAATAAAATCGAAGAATTTCGTTATTTGCTGGGTTTTGATTTTTGTTTTTCACTTGATAGAGTAGGTAGGGGTGGTATCACTTTGTTCTTGCATAAAACACTCAATTGTAGTATTCTTAATTGTTCTTCCAACCATATTAGTGCTAGAATTGAAGAAGAAATAATGGTGCTTGGATATTCACAGGCTTCTATGGGTATCCAAAAGTTAGCAGAAGAAGAGATTCATGGAACTTTGCTAGAATTGATGAATTAGGTTTATGGGAAGTGTTGTTGTGAAGGGCTTTTGGAGAACAATGGTGAAAAAGGGGCGAAAAGAAGGATTTAAGAGAAAGGGGCCGAAGTCCCCTTTATGTTCCCGGACCTCACGCGTGCTGGGGAGTGTTGGCGCGTGGCTTCACGAGTAGTTTTTTTTTTTAAGGTATGTGTTGCCTCCCATAAACCGCGCTTTTTAGGTCAATAGATTAACCCTACCTTCATTAGGATTTCTTTTTATGGTTTCCGACCGATAACTACCCCATTTTCCCTTGTATTTGATAAGGTATTTTTTGTTAGATCGTCCTTTACAACTTTGAGAGGTGACTCATATACATAATGTCTTAATGTTTTGGATGA
>Ga0315914_1010862_pt1 | contig 11160 bp, 9 predicted proteins | sample MpolenodulesMG_FD_203920 | JGI IMG/M metagenome (GOLD analysis project Ga0315914, IMG submission 203920) | Medicago polymorpha root nodule microbial communities from Los Angeles, California, United States - elongated nodules | ecosystem: Host-associated > Plants > Roots > Nodule | place: USA... | reverse complement strand
CACGGTGCTTGCACTCGTGACACGATTTCAGGGTTTTCCAGAATTCTCAATTTGAAGCCAATATACAACAATTCATTATCTGAGGTAGGAACCGGCTATAGGAGCTGCTTTTTTAACACAAATATTATCATTATCTGAAGCAACTGTGAAGTTTGACACATGGGACAGAGCAAGACGAGATATAAAACTTTGGCTCCTGTACTACCACAGTGCAGTAGCAGCAGAAATTGTTGTTTATAACATCTCTAGCATTGTTAGTATTCATTCAGTTGAATTTGCAAAGGATCAACAATTTTGAAAACGAACCAACGGAATAAAGGCAACCAAATCCAGATCACTAACCAATACTTATGAACTTATAAATAAACTATAATTTAAAAATGTTTCTTACTAATGTGATCATAATTTCTATTCCGAATACACGATGTCAATATCTTATTGCATGCGTATGCAGTATCCAGAAGGACATAGATGTCACAAAGAATAAGAAATTTCTTTTTAGAATACTACCTAGTTCTTCAATCTTTGAGTGATTAAGGTTCTTTGCACTCAAGGGGTTATGAGTTTTTGTTTGAAATTCATTGAAATTAGATCTTGAGAAGGAACCACCTCAGATTAGGATGAAGTTTCAAGGGAGTTTGAATACTTGACAGATTTGGAGGCTTTTGGTTGAATCAAGAAGACAATTCAAAGTTCAATGCTGTGGAAAACAAAATTGGTATTTGGCTAGATTCAAGCATATTGAAACTTCCTTGACAGTAGTAACATGTTTATAATGATTTAACTGAAATAGTAAAAACCATTTTACATTGACCATGTAAATGGATTCAATTCTTAAAATATATTATATATCTTTTATACTTTTAGAAGTGTATAGTCATGCTGCACAAATTATTCAAAAGAAAATATCATAATTGCACAAATAGCAAGAGTTGACTAAATAAAGGCAAAATATGTGTAACATGTATCGTTCAAAAAAAAAATGTGTAACATGTTTTTAGAGGTGTAACATGTTTCTTTCTAAATGCATATATGTGAACTGATACTGGAGTAGAAACATAAAGGTGAAATAACAAGAATTGACTAAAGAAGGTAAAAAAAAAGAGGTGAAACAAAACTTGGAGCACAAACAAGAATATTATAGACTATAGTCCACTATCATAGGGAACATCCTTAGAAGGAATCCAAGAGTCAGCATCCAAGAGATATGAAGCAGTGAAAGGAAGTGCTTGGTCCGGGTTGCGAAGAACTGTAACACCAGGCCAATTCACTCTACCATCAGTGTTAGATCCAGGTCCAACATTCTCAAACTCCACATAAGTAACCTTATCATTGGGCTGTCCCTCCATTTGTTCCCAACCTCTAGTATCCACAAAGGAATCTATGAAACATTGCAATATAGCCACCGTGGAATATGCCCTCCAAGGACGACCCAATGTTCCACGCACCTCTGATTTTCTGCCCTCATCTTCAGGTGACATGGTGAAATTACAACGTTGGAATGTGAAACCTGTTTTGTCAGATGGATTTTCACGTGACTGCGCGGTGAATACCACAAACTGTCGATAGCGTGCAAAAACCATACAGTCTTGAAATACAGCTGCAGCGTTGCCGTAAATGAAGTCAACGGTACCATAGATTTCACAGTTTTTGTAGAATTGTCTTCCGGAAACAGCAAACAAGGTGTCTTGGAATCCTTGAATGGAGCACCGAAGGAATATGCTATTGTTTGCCACGTTTCGAACAGCCGCTGCAGGACCTGCATCTATCCCCGCTGAGTTCACAAATCCAATGTCTTGAGCCATGAACCCTTCTCCATGGATGTCTGCAAGTACAGTCACAGCAAAACCTTATTTGGAGGAATACTATTGTAACATTATTATTATAACTAAAATAGTTCTTCATTGTAATCAGGGATGAATTTTAAACTAAATAATTTGTCTTAGATGGAAACAAAATGAGTGTGATCTTTCTTACCAAAAAAATAAATTAATAATTAAATATAGAAAATGAATGAATTGGAAATTAAGTGAGAGTAAATATAATTAGGTAGCATACCTATGGTACCGACGGAACCATTTTGGTGACCAACAATGATTGTCTGGTTTGAACCATCACCAAGGAGCTTAATATTAGTCTTATTTGGTGGAATGAAAACGTACTCTTCATAAATGCCCGCTAAAACGTGAATGGTGTAAGTTTGGTCGCTCAAATCTGGGGCATTCCTAACAGCTTCAGCCACGCTTGTATAATTTCCCATATTCTCATCCTTTGATACAATAACTTGGGAAGAGGAACACATGAGTACTGCAAGGAACAAAACCATAACCAACGCTGCAACAGTCCTATTATTTGAGTACTCCATGGATGAAACTATGAAGCTTAATTGATTTTTCAACTCAGTTTCAGTTGTGTATCTACCTGCATCAGCATATATCTATTTATACAAAGGGAAAACAGTTGTTAAAGCTCTACCTCTCTTACCTTCCTCCTCCCTCCCTTCCTTCCTTCCTTCCTTCCTTCCTTCCTTATCCGTCCATGCATATTACTCCTCTCTTTTCTTTTTAAATGTGACTGATTTTATCATTCAAAATTTAGTGCATTTTTAACATTAACATTTAACTCTCCTCTCTTCTTTGGTTTAGTTGACAATTGACAATTAATTTCATCATCAAATATACTATTAAATGTGCTTTAGGGATGGTGAGTCAAGATCCTCTCACATTTTTTTATCTCCTCCATTTGTTCCATTACCAAAATTTTAGTGTATAAATGTCCAACTAATAATGTCTCCAAATTTAGAAATGTGTCAATTTATATAATTTATTTACTACAAGACTATAGTGATGGACATTTCTATTTTATTCAGGAAATGGAGAGTTTCTCAACACATATACCATAATAATTAAAAATATTTACCTTATTAGTTTTATGTATTTATAGCATGATTTTCCCTTAATTACCTTTTAAATCAGTTTTTTTTTTTTTTTATGTTTCAAATTTCAAACATTGGTCATTAAATCCTATTAAATATTTAAAAATTTCCGCGTCAAAATAGTTGGATGAGAGTTACCAAAAACATTCCGCGTCAAAATGATTTTTACTTAATTACTTTTTTAAATCTGATATTGCTCGAAGCAGATTTCTTTTAGAAAAACAACTCACAGCAGAAATTGCAGATATTATCAGAATATTTGATAATAACTGCTATGCTTTCAGTGCGCATTCACCGTTTGGTAATTGATTGAGAGAGACAATTGATGGTCTATTTTTGGAATAATGTAGATATGAGATGCAATGATCCATTAATTTGTTTGAGCACAATACAACACACAACAAAATATAGTCTCATCGTTTGAAATTAAAATGTTCAAGCATTTTTGGATTTTGAACATGTCATATCAATGACAACCCTTTTCAAACACTGCTTCATGAGCTAGAAAAACAAATCATAAAGAATATTTGAGAGATTGGGGGGGTATCATGCTACTCAGTAAAAAATGGAACACCCTATAGAAAACAGAAAATGATAGATCATTCCATGCCAACAGATGCAGACTAGCTTCAAACACTGCTTCTCCTGTGTGGGAGCGTGTTTTTATGCATCAATTTTAATTTTTTATTCTTGTCCTTCATGCTTGTGTTATAGTAGTTTGATCATCTATAATCTTGATTTGTGATTTGAAGTTTTATGTAAAAATGGCCTTTAAATATTAGCATAAAAAAAGGCTTTTAATTCTATTTAGGATAAACCATCTATTGAATATGATATCAATCAAAGTCAGACGCAACCATTGTGTTTGCATCAGATAATTATTTTTAGCAAGACCGTTTCCTTGATATTATAGATGTCACTATATGACGTACAAGTTTTAAGCTCAATTCGAACACAATCGACAATTTCAATTTTTTTAACCAAGAAAATGGTTTCACAATTCGCAACATTCAAAGGCAATCTCAATTTCAAAAAGATACGATGGGGTTTGTGAGAACATACCACTGTATTATCTCATAAGTTCAAAAGAAGTGATATTTTAATAAGTTCATATAAGTGGGTAGAAAACTAAAAACTTCCTAGATGAAATCTCAAGTTCATTGGCATTATCGACTCATGATTTAAGTAATATAGTATGAAACTTATAAACCAAAAATAAACAAAACTTAGGTATGGTATGTAAATAACAATGCAGTTGAAAAATACAATTCAATTATATAGGTACTTATAAAGACAAAACTCTGCATTCATTGAAATCAATCCATGTTTAGTTATAGATCTATGGCCTCCAACTCCCAGACCCCAATTCAGACTTCAAATCTCTTTCTTTGATGCCTTGTGCTTTCAACAAGTCTCTTTCTACGTTAAGACTTACGTCAGCAGCAGCCAATTTTGCATTTAGCTTCTCCACTTCCAGCTCTAGAACTGCTTTAATCTCTTTCAGCTTTTCAACCTGCTGAGTTTTCTCCACATAATTTTTCATTCCTAATGCAGATTGAACTTGTGGCTCTAGCCAAGTGTGATCAAATTTAAATTTATCAAGCTCATCTTACAAATCTTGAAGCTCCTTACAAGCTTGTTCATTCATGTCTTTAACTTTACTAGTCTTAAGGAAATAAAGAACTCTCCTCAATGCAGCAGACACTAACTCTGCATCATCAGCTTGTTTAGTAGGTTCAGTGCAAACCACTTTAGAAACTGGTGAAAAAACTTCCAAATTTGTGCTTTCAGGCTCAGGCCATGGTACTTCGACTTCCATATGCCCAGCCTTACATTTAACTGCCAGGAATGTAGTTAACTTAACTGCTTGATTTACTTGTTTCTCATTTTAAATTATTTATCATCATAATAATTGTTTACAATGATTTTTTTATTTTTTTTTATTACAGAGAAGGCCTGATATTTTAAAAAAAGAACAAATCAAATCAAACTTCGACGTTTAAAGCATTAAAAAATGTAATCATATTTGGCATTTTGCATCCACGACAAGGAAAACACCTTTTGAAATAGTCATGTTGGTATCAACCAGATTGAATACAAGTAGTTTAAAAGCTACATCTATGCTCCATCCCTTAGACATATTAGCAGTTTGCATAGCCTCCAAACAAAGTATAGTCTCATAGTTTGAAGTGTTCAAGCATTTTGGATTTTTAAAATATGTTCCATTCCGGTAATTAGTACAACATCCAGGGCGATCTCTAAGCAAATGAGAAGCGGAAAGAAATGAGCAAAAGTATGTAAATGATCAAAGGTAGTTCAACAGTTATCTTTTCACACAATTTTTTGAAAATTAATCATTCAAACGCCAAAAAGCATCCATACTCCATACCAACATGCATATTTAGCTTTAGGTTTATGGTTTCACAAATCCTAGTTCAGCATCCAAATCCATCTCTTCAAAATCTACTGCCTCCAACAAGTCTCTTGCAGCATCAAGATTTATCTCTGCAGCAGAAAACTTTGACTTTAGCCTCTCCAATTCCAACTCTAGAGCTACCACATTATCCTTTAGCTTTTCTGCCTCCTTTAGTTTCTCAAAATAACTTTTCTTTCCTAAAGCCGATTGAACACTAGGCTCTAACCAAGTCAAATTGAAATTAAATGGAAGAAGTTCCTCCCAGAAAGTTTGAAGATCCTTACAAGCTAAGTAATATCTCGCACCTTTCTTGTCTTAAGGAAATAAAGAACTCTGCCCAAAGCAGTGAACGCCCATTCCCTATACTTGCGACTTCTTTTCTGCTGGCACTCAATAAGTGAAGGGTGCAGAAAACATACTTCATCTAGTACTGGAACAAAGGCTTTTTCTATGTGTCCCATACCCTTGAAATTCATAAGGTCACTTACATTTTGGCATTGGCTTTCTTCTAGCTTTGGCCTTAGGGAAGCGGTTAAGTTAGCTTCTTGATTTAGTCGTTTCTCATTTCTTGACTTAGAAACATAAACTTCTACACCAACAATGATAACATTTTTCACAATAAACCCCTTGTTAGGATCATGAAGCTCAGCTAAACTCGTGAAAGATTTGAAACCCAAGAAAAACTGACTCGCGTTGAATTCATAGTTCGATTCTGGCAAATTGATGTATCAAGAGTCAGTTTAGTTGTGCTAAGAGATGAATGAAAGCAACACCTCTATGAAAATACTAAGAACCAAAATTTCAGTCAATGGTAATATCTAAACAGATAATGAGAAAATAATTCTCTAAACAAGCATATATATGCTGGCTATTGCTCAATTCAAGTAATATAACTATAATAATATTTTTTTATCTTTAATTTCATTATTTTAAGGAAATTTCATTATTATACTAACTGGTTGCTTTGATAAAAAAAAAATATATACTAGTAGATTGTTTACTATGATAACTTAAAGTCATAATGTTATTGACATATTTAAATACTCAATAATTGTTTGTAGAGAGGAAGAAAATTGAAACCTTTTGTGATCGCAATGTTGCTCTTGAACTGATTAAATACAAGCAACTTAAGTTTCACGTCTCTGTTCCATCCCTCAAACATATTCGCAGTTTGCACAGCCTCCAAAAAAATTGATAGGATGTCATCTCCTGTGTTCCTCCCACCTTTATACAGATAAATCATCCTAAACTAAACCAAATCATATCATTCAAAACATAAAAACATAAACCATGTACAAGAGTATTTTGTATCCGATCTAATAAATTCCAACATGTGGAAATGCATTCATTCAAATATCATACCATGGATAACCGACTAGGACAAAAGGCTCGAAGTAAATTTCCTTGTTCAAGCGAGAGAAATTCTCAACGTTCCATGTAAATTTCTCAAACTTTTCAACACTAGATTGTTGATGACCCATACTCCAAGCTTTATTCCATGTAGAGTTCTCAAACTTCTCAACACTTTGTTGATGATCCATGTTCAAAGCCTTATGTACAACTATACATAGTAAAGTACTACCTATCAAGTAAGAACAGAATGCATATATAAACGTCATGGTTTACATGAAAATAATGACACACAAAGTAGAGCCTCGTACTTGTCACACATAAGAATAAGATCAATGTATAAGTACTGGCAGCTCTGCTCAGCTATATATATAGAGAGCAAGAAATAATTTGTGTTTGAGTAGCATAAGAAGCAGCAGAAGCGGTAACATTAAATTGCAAATAATTACCAGTAAGAGAGAATGTGAGAGGGATATCGGTACTGTATTTTAATTTGTTTAATCAATGCATTTCATTTATTTTTTGTTTTTCGTGAAGAGAAAGAAGTTCATGAATCTCTTTAATCTTGTACATAAACGCCCCGTTTCTTTTTTTAGGAAGTATTTTTTTAAATAAATCATTTTTTTCTCATTTTTAAGTGTTTGTTTAGGATTTTTAGTAAAATCATTCTATAAAAAAAAAATTTGACTCTAATTCATGTAAAACTGTTGGGATTAATTTTTCTCAAAATTTATTTTTATAAAAAAAGAGAGAGACTAACACATAAACTAGTTAAATCATTTTTTAAAAAAATATTTTTTTTGGGTAGTAAACAAACACAAATACCATCAAATATATATATTTTTTTAAATCTTTAAAGAAAAACCTCGAGATTTTTCTAATACAAAATCTATTTTTTTAAAGGTAAAACAAACGCACCCAAAATCTCTTCATTCTTAAAGCAAAGCAGGTTATAGCTACAAAGGAAGTTCATGAATCTCCTCAATGCTACGAAACACATACACAGACACCATATACTAAAGTAAATATAAGAGTCATAAGGAAGGGGAGGGGGGTTGAATTTTGCCTCTTTTTAAAATTTAATCATGTACTTAAAAATACTTTTCAGGTTGAAATTTAGCAGAGCAAAATTGAAACAGACTTCAAAATGTTCTGAGGTGTTAGTATAAAACAGAATATCAAAGATAAATAATTTCGTGTGTGATGTGAATACTGCGAGTAAAGAGTATAGGGATAGAAGAATAGAACACACAAAAATTATACTGGTTTACTTAATGTAGGCTACTCGAGTCCCCATCTTAGGTTAGATTTTCCACTATGATGCTTGAGACAACCTTCTTAACTCATGCACCTTACAACTCTGTTCCCTTGGAACAATTACAGCCTGTATTCTCTAAGCCTCAATAGGTTTACAACTTTTCTTGCTAAGTCACGCAGGACTTTACACTTTTGTTTTCACTCAACTAACTCTTTAACACACTTAAAGCCATATGAGATTCTCTTTACAATGATTTGGATGTTTGTAAGGATTAAGACAAGAAGAAGAAAAAGAAGATTATCTTTAAGAAGATAAGATATGATTGTTACACACTATTAAAGATTTTATGAATCTTGAGAGTTGATTTGTGTAATCAGTTTAGCTCTGAAACTTTAAACACTTTTAATAAGTTATTTAAGCATGCTTGTTAGTTGTGTCTCTTCAAAGCGAGTCTTCTGATCCTTTTGTAGAGTTTTTTGACCTCATGTAGTTGGTAGGACGTGTCCAATAGCCTTTTGCCCCGTGTCTTGGTACTTAGCAACTTTTGCTTTATAATCTGGAACAACATTCTAAACTTCAGAATGTTGCTGGGTTCATATGTATGAACATCTGATGAATTTCTAGGTTCATAACATGAACTTTGTTCTTCGTATGCACTTTAGTGAGTTCCTGGACCCATGCCTTAAAGACCTATCTTGAAACTTGTGCAAGAGAAAGGAAAGTGGAGCTGTCACTTCATGTCCATGCTTTAGGGGATTCTACTGGTCTTGTACAGTACGTGCTCTCATACGTGTATTCTTATTGAATAAAACTTGAGCTTGCTTTTCGCTTTTATACTTGTTGTACCTTTCTGTCATATAAAACATACAGCTGAATGAATCTTTAGAACTTCAGAATGTTCATTTGTTTCGCTTAGAATGATTTGTAGGACTTTTATTTGATGTAATCAAATCTTAATAGTGAAACATAAATGAAGTGCAACATGTGTAACATCTAGGATGATATTCTTAGAGAAATATTCCTAATGTTTGTACTTCATTTGTTCATGTCTTTAATGAACTATGAATATGGTTATTTGACTTTTATCCAAATAGATGTCTATATTCCTTTGATTGATCCAAAGTCATAGTACGTGAGCCTTGAATGTTCTTGATAATTTTCATATATTTCTAGGTTTGTTCTTGATAAACCATAAGAACAACCTTCTGAACTATCTTCGAACCTTCTGAACTCTAACAAACCTTCTTGATAAATCATAAGAACAACCTTCAAAACTATCTTCAAATCTTTAAAAAAATATATAAATTAAACGTAATCACGTGTCTTGGTGTCGGACATGGAACACACATTTAATCAAAGGTGTTGATGATTCAATGAAGTAAAATTTTAGTTATGGTCTTAGACTAGACACCCCATGTTTCTTGCATGTGTTTTGACTCCACGTTGTGATAGCTTTGCTAGCGTCCAAAGCCGCGGTTTGTGAGAAACTGAAAACTGTTTTAGTTAGTTTTCGACGTATAAATATTTTGAAATTTCATTACTAAAAAAAAATGAAATTTCAAAATAGCAATAGTAAGTGCCAAAGTCCCATTAATCTTAACACCTTCAGAGTGGTCATTTCTTACGCAACCTAATTGATTCATATTTCCTACGAAATGTTTGGTTTAATTTAATTAAATAACTTTTCAGCAAACATTGTCATGGATAAGTTGAAACCAATTAGGTGTCTTATGATCATACACGGTGATCAAAACTTCAAATATAACAGACAACATAAGTGAATCATTCACAGTGTCACGCTAGATTCATCAAAGATCACTAGGTGCGTTTGATATGGTAAAAGGTAAATACTCAACATAACAGCACACAAGACAGAACAACATGCACAAGATAGAACAATATGACAAACTTTAGAAGTATTGAATAATTTTTTGTCTTGTACGATGTTTGACGGACTCATTAGGAGCCTGACTTTCCCGAAAAACCCCACTCACACCACCTTGCTAACACAAACTGTCTTCATGGAATGACAAAGAAACAAAAGATATCATAGAAGATAAGTCCGGAAGCAGGATGGAGTGCACCTTCCGAAACAAATAATGCTTTTGTTCAACCCATAGTATAGTCTAGGATTTATATGACGCAATGGGAAGACTATCAACATTAGAAGATTAACCCTAGTTAATTAGTTTGTTAGTTAATTGGTTAGTGTAGTAAGCTGAGCTGGCACAGTTGGTTAGTTAGTTTTCATCTAGTTACAACTTGTATACAGGCAATCTCTTGCAACAGAATTCTCTGATTCATTCAATAGTACTTTTCCATTCTCTTTCTCAAGAGTTCCATGAATCCTTTGATGGCACAAAGAACAAGAACTTTCTTTTTAGAATACTACCTAGTTCTTCTTCAATCCTTGAGTGATTAAGGTTCTTTGCATTCAAAGGGTTTTGGGTTTTTATTTGAAATTCATTGAAATTAGATCTTCTTGAGAAGGAATCACCTCAAATTGGGATAAGGTTTCGAGGGAGTTTGAAGACTTGACAGATTTGGAGGCTTTTTGTTGAGATTTTATCTCCATATCTCTCTCTATAATCTCCTTAGATCAAGGGATTGTACAGTTGTATGATTTATTTTGTTTTCCTGATTTATTGCCCTCTGATATGCTAATTCACTCCTAATTTGGAGCTTATTTGTAACAGTATATATTGATGGTATGTACCCATCTGATTAATTGAGAAAGTATCAATAATAAAAAATACTCCTTTCTTTCAAGTCTTTTGGTTGAATCAAGAAGACAATTCAAGGTTCAATTATGTGGAAAACAAAATTGGGGTTTTGCAAGATTCAAGCATATTGAAACCTCCTTGGCAAGAGTAACATGTTTATAATGATCTAATTGAAAATGTAAAAACCATTTTACATTGACCATGTAAATGGATTCAATTCTTAAAAGATCTTTAATATTTTTAGAAGTGTATAGTCTGGCTGCACAAATTATTCAAAAGAAAATGTCATAGTTGCACAAATAACAAGAATTGACTGAATAAACGCATAATATGTAGTAACATATTTTTAGAAGTACTGTAACATGTTTCTTTCTAAATGCATATATGTGAACTGATACTGGAGTAGAAACATAAAGGTGAAATAACAAGAATTGACTAAAGAAGGTAAAAAAAAAGAGGTGAAACAAAACTTGGAGCA
>Ga0315914_1010859_pt1 | contig 11165 bp, 5 predicted proteins | sample MpolenodulesMG_FD_203920 | JGI IMG/M metagenome (GOLD analysis project Ga0315914, IMG submission 203920) | Medicago polymorpha root nodule microbial communities from Los Angeles, California, United States - elongated nodules | ecosystem: Host-associated > Plants > Roots > Nodule | place: USA... | reverse complement strand
CCCCCCCAAATCAAACATCAATGGTTGATCATACTCAGTTGCGGATCTTCTTGGGGACAGGGGTGGCCAAGATTTAATCTTCTTTCTTTATACACACACACACATATAAAAACGTTATAAAACTATATATATGTTTTGATTCATATAATGACACTAATGTTTGCAATGCTAAGGTCACGAGTTCCATACCTATGATACGTGTTTAGCATTCCAAATGTTTTTACCCAGGACTTGAACCCATGCCTAGAAGATAAAAAAATCCCAAAATATACACTACAACATTCAGTTACGCTCCAAATAGCTAGAGCTCAGAACAAGTCACTTCCAGTCTTAACTACAACCAACAAAAGAGCAAACAGCTCTAAACATATATCCTAATAACAACCATCATTCCACACAATTTTTTTAACACCTTACAACAAAAGATAAGCATCAAAGAAAACAAGCAATGTTACCTTGATAGAAACCTTGCTCTTAACTTTCGTCTCCAGAGCCTCAGTCACAGACTACAAAATCCACATGCAATTCAAATCAGTAATAAGATACAAATAACACTCTGGTAACCTATGTTTTGTTGGGTATGCACCTATCATTCATTTAATATCACTCACTCCGGTCATATATACGAGAAAGTTGGATCAACGAAAATTGATGTATATGGTTCAAATTTTGGACCATATACATCAACTTTTATTGACCCAATTTTCTTTTCCGTATATAGGACCGGAGGAAATGTGTCATTTTAAATTGATTTTACCTACAAGTACGGGTATCCAATATTAGATCAGATCCAAAAACCAAAATCCTAGATTCCTAGCATGAATTCTGAATCTGAAACCAACCTTATCAAACTGAACGAGAATCTTAATGGCATGATCAGGACTAAGAGTTCCATTCTGAACCAGATCATCCAAAGTATCGGTCAAGCACTGTCCGATCGTCGACCTACGATAAAGTTCGAACGTCGCCATGAAAAATGCGATCTACATTGAAAAAACTAAGATTATAACAGAAACAGAAAATTATCCAGAAAAATTGAAAGATAATGATAATAATCAGTAATGATGATTATGATGAAAAATTGAAGAAGATAAAGGAATTGAAATAGGTAATTACGAATTTGAGAGAAAAAATTGGAGTAGCGTTGTTGTTGTTCTTCTGAAAGTTAAGGTTGATGTGGTTGATAGAATTTTGCGAGCGAAGAAAATTGGGGCCTTATATACCCTAGAATTTGGAGTTGAGGGTATATATAGAGGAAGCTTGGAGAACAGATTGTAATTACTATCGTGTCCTCATAAATGTTTGTAAAGCCCAGCCCACAAAAACGTTGAAGTTGAATTTACAGGATTAATTACTTTCAGCCCCCCAAAAGGAATTTTAATTTTAATTGAGGATTTGATCGCTTTAGCTAAACTATGAGTAACTTTTTTTTTTTTGTCTTCTAACAAATTCTAACCATCAACTGACAACTCTTAAACAAAAATTAGTTTTTGACAAGTCTCAATCATCATCAAACAAAAAGATAGAAGAAAAGAAAAGGTTACAAAAACGAAACAAGTTTATAATGTCCATAAAAAAGGCAAAGGCTACGGTGGGAGACCTCTTTAGGTCTCCTACCGTAGGAGACTTGAACTTTTTTTGTTTGTTTGTTTGCAAAATAGATGTGAACCATTGAATGTATTTGAAATCTTTTGAATGGCTTTGATTTGCAGGTCATGTAACCCATTAGCTTGGTATTATTAATTAATAATTATATGTTGGAGAAATTTGGATGGATAATAAATTGTTAAAGCGTAAGCAAATGTAAGTAATAAACAAAAGACAAAACTAAATGATTTTGCAAAAAAATAAAATAAATTTATTCAATTAAGTTATGTGAATTTTTTTTATTGATGTGTGGTTTTCGTAATAGAATTAAATGTGTAGAGTTAAAAAATAAAATAATTTTTTTTATAGAATTTAAAAATAACTGTATGTTTTTTTTATAAAAAAAAATTGTGATTTTTTTAGAGCGTATAAGTGTAGTTTTTTTTAAAGGGTATGTGTAGTTTGTTATTACATTAGGATGATACACGCATAATGAAAAAAAAACACAATTAAATAATTTTTGAAAAAAATTATTAGCTCAAATAAAAGGAAGAGTGAAATTATTATAAGCAAAATAATTTTTGAAAAAAATTATTAGCTCAAATAAAAAAAGAGTGAAATTATTATAAGCAAAACGTATATGAAATTATTATAAGAATTATTTATACACCATTTTTTACCTCCTATACTAGGTAAAAGAATGTATTCACCTACAAAAAAAGTCATTTAAATTGTCATAAAAAAAAAGAGAGGGTCTCTCACGGTAGGAGACCTAATGTGGTCTCCCACCCTAAACAGCACCCCATAAAAAGTATTGAATATAGTCAATGTATACATTATACTCACTCACAATACCTTTGTATATGGTTAATGTTTTTATATATATATTTTCATTAACCTTTTTTTGTTAATAAGAGAGCAGTAGCCCAATTTTTTCCATTAACATCGATATACACGCCCACTAATTCAAAATACAAAACCTCTCATAGATGTCACACAATATTAACAACTCATTTACACATACCTTACTTCGATTTTTCATCTCCTTCTCATGTGCCTTTGCTACCTTTTGTAATATACATCAATAAGAGCATCGTCAACGAGAGTATCATGGAGTTTCATAAGTGGATGAACTCGTATCTTAATTTTTCAGTCTATTTGGTGAACTCGATATGGAAATGTGGATAGCATAGAAATTGTAAAAGTATCTTAAATAATATACAGTATCACAACAATTAATCATTATTTGAATTTGAGACAACATTGAGTAGAGATAAAAAAAATATAAAATATGGGCGGCTTAAGAATTGCATAATTTTCTACCGTAGCAAAATATGTATAAGTTACATAAGTATAATGTGGCATTGTGAGACTACCTATCAGTAGTCTATGGAACTCAAAATGAATTTCTTAAAGAATAACCATTGCATATGCTCTAGTAGTTTTATATCATGTAAACCCCATTCTCAAATGAGTTCAGGGTCACCACATATTTCCTATTTTGTGTTAAATAACATAAACTTGCATAGTCAATCAAACACTAACTAGCTGTAAAAAAATTCATTCACAACCTTTTTTTGATTGTGATTTCACCTTCCAATCCAATATTCTTTTATCCATAAAAAGCTTATACATTTCCCCATTTTTCCTCACACTGAGAATTTTTTTTTTAAATATGGTTCAAAATAATTAGCTTTATCACAAATTATTTTTAATAAAAAAGTGGTGCTAGTCACGAAGTAGCTTATGGATTCAGTTCCAAGCCTGTTCTTAGTTGCAAACCTTATTGTATTTGTTGGTTTGCTTCTTTAATCATGGAAGTCGTCGTTGATTGAGAAAATGTTGGTTTATGCCATGCGTGAACATGGGGAGGACAAGGATGAAGACAGTTGGAAGACCGTGTATATTTCACAAGTTATTTGTGATAATGGCGACGTTGATTACATGTTTAGGTTAATGATTTAAAATAACATTTTACATATTTGTGTCTGATCCATTGTAGTATAATATGTTCTAATTTGTGTCTGTAATGTTGCATTTTAATGAATTTTTGGATTGTGTATTTAACGACGAATTTGTGTAATTTGGATCGTTTATGTATGATTAAGTGATTATGTGTGATTAACGACGAATTTGTGTAATTTGGAACGATTATGAGTGATTAAGTTATTATACGTGATTAACGACGAATTTGTGTAATTTAGATTGTTTATGTGTGATTAATGACGAATTTGTATAATTTGGATTGATTATGTATGATTATGTTGTTGAAATGATGTAATTTGGATCAATTATGAGTGTGTATTGATTACAGTTCATTAGTGGCTTGGTTGATGGCATTCAATGTTGTTATGCGGCTATACCAGAAATCAGCGTGAGTTAACTTACACTGACCAGTAGTGAGCGTGAGTTAACTCGCGTTGGAGTTCAACGTGACTTAACTCATGTTGGTATAAGGCGAACATGACTTAAGTCACGTGGGATTATTTTCGTCAGTTTGTATGGGAGTGAGCAATTTTTGTATGGGAGAAGAGCAATTTTCAACATCTTGGGGTTTACTCTTTAGGCATATAGCAACTTGCATATATCAATCGCTCACATACAGCTACTAAACAACAATTAACTACTGTTTGCTTGCTGTTAAACAATAGTTAATTATTGTTCGACATTTTTGAAATCGATTAAATCACATTTTAAATCATCTATTCGATTTACAAATTCCTCAAACAGTAGTTAATTGCTATTGCATGTATTCTCAGTGATTTGAGATGTCTGCGAGCAATTGCAAGATGCTTAAAAGCATCTTCCAGACACCTTTAAGTTTTCTAACATTCTCTTTTTGTTAGTTTATTTATCTATAAAAGGACAATGGTACAAGTTTAGTATGTTCATATTGTTGTCTCCGGAGATACACACAAGGTCATATATATACTTCATCTCTATAAGGCAATAAAAATATCTATGGAAGAGATGAGTTCTTCATTTACAACATCTTTGTCAAATCACAACAAAACTTCTTCTGGTACTCGTTTGAAGAACAATTGCTTATCTTTTGCCGTTTCTATACAAGAAACTTTAAGATAAAAAAAACATATTTAACCTTTAATTAATTATAGAATAAGTGGTTGATATTTTTTTTTATCTAGTAACATTATTTTCTTACAATTTTTTTCTAACTTAATTATTACATATATATTGATAAGTGGTTGAGTTGGAAAGAGAATGTGATATTTCTAAATTAGAGTCCATGACGATACATACAAAATAAAAAGAGAAGATTTTTTTTAATCATAATATTCTTTTGTGCCTTGTTTCATTTTATTACCAACTTTTGAATATTTTAGGATAAGTTATAATGCATAGATTTTAAGAACTCATATATACATCGATTTTTTTCACAAATCAAGGCATACATTTTTGATTGACTATTTAGACAATCAGCATCGGTCTTGCATTCAATATACTCTGTAACAAAGAAAGTGAATAAAATAATATTAATAAAATAAGATAAAATATAGTCTAAAAAAAACAAAGTAAAGAAGGAAATTTGGAAAGTATAATAAATAGCTTACTGGGTTCGGGTTCGTTCTTTGCAACAAGAAATAGAGAAAAAAATAAAATCATAACATACACAAACTTGAGAGTTTTAATCATATTTCTCTCTCTTTGCATGATACGAGTAAAATATGATTTGATCACTTTATAGTGTGTAGAGAATATGTTGTTCTAAAACAATTCAATATTTTCTAGCGCTTAAGGAATTGTAAAAAACATTCCCTAAAATTAGAATTATTATTATTAAATGTCTCTTCAACATACTTACTAAAGGGGTAACATAAAAAGAACTTGCCAATCATTATAATTCATTCTTATATAATTAACTTTTCAACCTTTGATAAAATAAAAGAGATCTTTTTTAAAATATAGTTGAAACATAGCAAAATTATCACTATGAATTATGCAAAATTGGCGTGAGAACATACTAATGCACGAGTTAAACATATTGTAGGATTTTTTTATTTATAAAATATTTTTTATCATAGTGAATAAATATAAAATTTTGTAGTTGCGTGATTTCTTCAACATTATAATTCACATAAGTTGTTTGATTCACATTGATATTGAAAACATATCTATTTTTTTCATTCTTAAAGTGGCTTCTCAATGATGTTTTCTTGAATTTCTATTTTGATTCATCTCCAAACTAAAATGTAAAAAACAAAGTGGCAAAAAGAGGATCATTCAAAATACATGAAAAGGAAAATAAAACATATATGGTTTCATTGAAAAAAGAAGCAAAACAAGTCGAAAAATGGTTTTAATGTTAGAGAAAAACGCTAATAAGAGTAGAAACTTTTATATGATAGCTCCATCCTTTATGGAGAAGAAATTATGATCCCTTAAAATCAAAATAAACACAAAAAACCAACAATCTAAGGGAGAAGAATATTATCATTACAAAATATAACTTTGATAAAAATAGAATGAAAATGTTACCAATCTACCTTGTTGAAGTACATGTTGAAGAAGGTGCGCAGTGAAAAATCTTAAAAATAAAACTATAACAATATGCAATGTGAACAAACAACATATAAAATTTTGTAAAAAAAATATCTCAAACTCATTGTATGTTGAATTTGTTCTTCATTGATCCCATTTTGTGAAGGAAAAAATGTCAACAAAGATTAAACGAATGTGAGAGTAAGAGCTCACAATTTTATTTTATTTTAAGTTACGGTTCAAATACCAAAACGTGTTTTTCAAAAGTGGAATTCTGGTTTGTTTTGTTATGAAAATAAAAGGGAAAAATGAGTTTTAGTGGAGATGTGTAATCAGAAAATAGAAGAATAGTAAGTGAAGTGATGTGACAAAAATGGGAAGAGTTGATGGATATAGAATGAAAGTGAAAAAGTATATTAAGAAGAGTTGATGAAAAAGTTTACTATTTTTGCAAAGGAAGAAAAGAAAGTGAAGTATATGGTTTGAATTTAAGTGTATGTGTTTGATGAAAATTTTGACATAAAGAACCGATCAAATTACTTATGTGAATAATCTAAACAAAGCCCCTAAAATTGGCGAGCTATCAACTGAAGAAGTTAGGGTAGTTTTGAAATTTTTGGAGCATCTAACTTTCTTGTAATATAGTAAATGAGTTATGGAGTAAGGGACGAACAAAACTCTGGAAGAAATTTTGATTAAAAATAAATACTCATCAATATTTTGACAGGCTTCTAAAATGGTTATCTTTGTTAATTGCTTAAAACAAGTCGCGAATTAAATTACAATAATATTAAATATTGGAATGACTCTCCTTTATGATCCATGCAATTAGGGCTGGAAATGAGTCGAGTCGAATTCGTCTGAACTCGACTCGATAAGAATTGACTCGACTTAAAACTCGACTCGAGTTCGATACGAACTATTTTTTGACTCGAGTTCGACTCGTTTAAAGTTTGCGAACAACTCAATTTCGGTCGATAGGGTCAACTCATTTACATAATTCAAAAGTTTTTTTTTTCTACTTTTGTCAAAAAATTTCATCTTGACCTTTTAATTTGTTCTTTTAGAAAAACAAAAATTGAACTAATATAAAAATGTGGACTATGTTGGTCTTAGCACCACTAAGTAAGAAAGTAGTACCACTGTAGCGCTTTTAGCATACATCAGCTCTCTTTTATAAGGATTCCTCCTCTCTTATGTGATTAAAGCAACCGATGTGGGACTAATTTTGTTACACTTGGTTAAAAGCCTACACGACTATGTCATTAGCTTCTTTTTCTTTCTTTTTCCTTCTTTCTCTCTTATTATAATTATTGTTAATTAAACTAGTGATAGGTCCTCTAAAAACAAGTACATACATAAATACTAGTGGAAGCTTGTAGTAACTTACATATTTTATCTTTTATTATTTGAGATTATACTTTATTAATTTTCATAAACCTAATATATATATTATCGAGTCGGTTCATGAATCAATTGAGTCAAACTATATACAACTCAAGTTCGGTTTATTTATTTAACGAACTTAATTTTCAGGTCAAGTTCAGCTCATTTGGTTCATGAACCAAGTTCAACGAGTTAATTATCGAACCGAACTCCGAACTATTGTCGAGTTAGTTCGGTTCATTGTCAGCCCTACATCCAACAACCAACTATTTTGAAAACTTAGCACTAAACTAGCTGAGCAATACATGAGTGTCTCTCACGTCATGACACTCAACCTCAACATCACCATGGTCTGAGCCAACTGCCAGGACAACTAAAAAAATAAAAAATCAACCACCTTGTGCTATGAATTAATTTGCATCCCAACATACCTCTAGCGATGAGAAATTGTAGCTAAAACAACAAGTTGTCTCACATCACTTCTTAAAAAAAATAAATTGTCTAACATCACAAAAAATATCTCCAACATTTTAGATAATATTAGTTTTTTTTTTTATTTATTTATTAAAAAGTATCAAATTTTGGATGATTAAATTTTTCATAATTTTGGAAAAGCTTGGAGTTTTGTGGTACTACCCCTTCTTGAAAAACTAATACATTTCGACAAAGTCAAATTTGAATTTATTAAATCATATTTTTGTTATGGGAAATTCAAATTTGAGTTTACTGTTACAAAATAAAGAAAAATTCCAAAAAAATTTGTGAAAAATAAAAAGTGTGGAGATTGTCATTTTGTTCGTTACATATGGGAGGCATTGTCATAATAATCTCAAATGTATCATATTACATAAAAAGATTAAAATATTTTTTAAGTAATTTTGGTCATCAAGTGTTTTTTTTTATAGTTATTGCAAGACCCCAAAATTCTATATTAAAATAATCATAATTATTTATTCTATTTATGTTTAAGAATATTTTATCTTCATTCATGATAAACTTATTTTAGTATCATATGAGAGATTTCTACCTTAATCATTTTTAGACTTATTAGTTTTGAGGACGAAACAATTTTAAGGAGGTAATAAATGACAAATATTATAATAGTTAATAGAGAATTTGTCATAATAATAATAATAATAATAATAATAATAATAATAATAATAATAATAATAATAATAATAATAATAATAATAATAATAAAAGGGAGATAATAAATAGAGTTAAGTGGGTGTGTGTGCATGTGGAGTTATGATGCATAGTATATAATTGTGTGACTAAATTCATGATAGGTAGTTTTAGTCCCATGATGCTTATTTCCTTAAATTTTGCTACACGTTACTAACTCCACAAGGACTCAGGCTTAATGAATAACTTGTTTCCTTGGTTCCCAATGTAATCGGCCTGCACCCAACATAAGTGGGACGACTTACTTCCTTTCTTTTCATCAGATAGTCTAAAATCAAACCAATTGAATGTTCATTCTTCTGATACTCTCTCACTCACGTTAATCTTTCCCTCTCTATTTTAATTCCCTATTCAATTTCACACTAAAGAGGAAAATAATAATAGCAATAATTCCATCTCTTGTACACCATTCAAAAGTCAGCCCTCACATATTTCCCCCTTAGTCACACGTACCAGCAATATTCGTGAAGCAATTGAATTTCCTCTATGTCATATGGTCTTTCATTTATTCATACTAGACTCTAACCCGTGCGGTGCACAGGTTTTTTTGTTATGATTAACTGCAATTCATATGCATTTGAAATTCAGGAACATATTTAACTATGATTACTATTAATGTGAACAATTCTACATACATAGAAAGAAACAATAAAAGAAAAAGAGAAAAAAAAGAAGGTCGATCCACATAATTTTAGGAGGAAAAGAATCTAAAAAACACGACGAATCTTCTGATCACTTCAAATTCTGTATTTCAATATAAGTCATTCAACTCGTGCAACCAAAGTTCTAACAACAATTAATACACAAAATAACTATTTAATTTCAATTCATCAAAACAATTGTTTGAACAAATATTTAAGAACCAAAGATGATACGCATAATTAAAGGGAAAGAAAATGACAAAAGGTGGGATAAGAAGTGGTTAATGAGAAGTGGAAAAGGTGGGATAAGAAGTGGAAGACAGTTTTAGGATTTGAAAGCGAAATTATTTTGACAAAAATGTGTGTGACTTAATGGTAAAAACTATGACGGATGACCATCTGTAACTTGGTTCAACTCCCATCAAGGAATTTTTTCTTAAAGATTTTTAAAGCTAATAAAAAAGGGCGGGATAAGGTTAATTAGGGCTGGTTGCAACACTGTTTAACATTTATATATATAAAGATTAGGTCCAAATTTTTACCACTTTTCCCTCCCAAAATGATTCTTTCAAGTCCATCGAGCCACTCCTCTCTAAGGTACTCTGATGTCTCATTTTTTTGCTTAATTATTTTCACACTCTGATTTCTAAGTCTAGGATTATTTTATTTTTAGCTCGTGTTCCTTTTCCCCTGTGAGTATCTCGTGGTTTCTAGAGTTCGGCTAGGAAGAAGAGCTTTCAAGCAAGGGCACTTCCCCATACTTATCATAATCGTAACTAATGGTTAGGTAGTATAATTTAAAGAGTATGATTCATAATTGTTGTTAAAGAGAAATGGAAGTAAAACACTACCTTATGCGGTAAAATTTAACCTTTTCTGAAAGTGATTTTAATCATGTTCTTTATGATACTTGTGTATAAGGATGTGACATGGAATGATATATGTGAAGAAACCTTTGATTGTATTATGTCTTATATGTGTTGTGATGTTTGAGAAAGAAATGTTAGATTTTTGATCAATCAAAGAAACAAAGAAAATAATAGAAATATGAGTTTTATGAAAAGATTGGTTTTTGGGTCATGTGCATGACGACCACAACTCGCTTAAGTGAGCAAGTTCCAGAGAGTACAAGGTCAGCTCGCTTAAGTGATAAGTGCTCAAAAGTAACATATTTTATGTGTTAATCTAGGTATTTTAGTGACTTGTTCTGCAAGTTATCTAAGGAAAAGCTACCATTTGAGTGTATTTATACCATTTATGCTTAAATGCCTGATACTACCCAATTTATGCAGGAAATGACAAACAAGGACCAAGAAAGAAGCTCCTGAACCAAGGTCTGTTCGCTTAAGCGTGCAGACGGTCGCTTAAGCGTGCAAGCACCAGTGAGCAGCCAACCAGTTCGCTTTCAAGGACACTTTCAGGACGCTCATGGGAAGCCAGCTGTTTGCTTAAGCGTGCATATGGTCACTTAAGCGTACAAAATGTCGAGAGCAAAGGAAAGTTCGCTCACAAGCACGCTTTGTAGTACGCTTAAGCGAAGTTCATCATCTTCAGAGGATAAGGTCCCACGTGGTAGCTTCTCATTGGCCAGTGGAAGATTTTCTAGTTGTTCGCTTAAGCGTGCAGATGGTCGCTTAAGCGTGCATGCACGATTTTGGCCCATTTAAATAGCTTTCTCTTCTCCTTCCAAGAAAACATTACATAATTTTGATATTTTTCTGGTTTTAGAGAGAGATTAGAGTATTTTCTTGAGAGAGAAACACAAAGCAAGGTAGTTAGGAGTAGATTCAACCCAAGATTTGTTGAGACATCATGGATCTAGGCATTGAATCTTCATCTTTTCTTCATCCTTTGCAAAGCTATCAT
>Ga0315914_1010857_pt1 | contig 11166 bp, 4 predicted proteins | sample MpolenodulesMG_FD_203920 | JGI IMG/M metagenome (GOLD analysis project Ga0315914, IMG submission 203920) | Medicago polymorpha root nodule microbial communities from Los Angeles, California, United States - elongated nodules | ecosystem: Host-associated > Plants > Roots > Nodule | place: USA... | reverse complement strand
CAGAGAAATTATCATGTTTTAACACCTTAACTCATTATCCTCACCATTCTAGGAAAGATAGAGGACATTTTGTGTGTTTCACCGCACATGAGCGCCCCTTGTCCAATATTGTCCGTTCAAATGATCTCTAAAGGCATCCAGTATATCTCATTGGGTTTTGCGGAGTGAATTACAACTTACTACAATCACATTATCACCACTTTACGAACACTTTCATTACTCATTTCTCTCACTAACTTGAGTGTTGGAGCGCTAACTTGTTTTCCAGATACCTTGTCTTTTGGAATTGAAATCTTGTCAAGAAGCAAAGGAGGGTCAATGGTTTGAGTAGATCATAAGATCAACAGGAGCTCAAAGCGTTGAATGGCTAATAGTATCAAAGGAATCTAAAGGACCGGTGGCTCATAATATTGCTTGGACAAGGGTAATCTTCAGTAGGTTTAAAATAAATTCTCGAGATCATGAATTTGGGTTAACTTGTACTTGGTGTAAACATTGTATTGTATCAAATTGAATAAAACTCCACCGACTAAGTCATTGACAGTGGATTATCCCACTAGCGATGACGGTGTGGGTAAACCATTATAATTTTCTTAATTAATTGATTCAATTTAGGTTGTGGAAATTATTTTAATAAAAACCTAATTTTTGGTAAAACTATTAGAACCCAGTTGAAAATTGAATGTCATTGAAGATTAATCTTTATTAAAAGGGTTTCTAAGACTAAAACTCACAGGTCACTATATTGAATTAATTTTCTGTTTTGTTGTTTGATTGTTATTTAATTTGACTAAAATTGATAATTAGGATTTATCAAATGCTTAGCTCATTTGGATTAAATTAATCAACCTTAACAACTTGCAATACAACTAATTTGATTAATTTTCTCGGTCAAGAAAATTAGTTACTTCATATATACCGTCTTAAAGTATAGATTGTGTGATTTTAAAAAAACCTCACTATTTATATTTCTCATTCGAAAATTCAACATGGGGTATCTATTCACATAAGTGCTTATTTTGTTGAAGTTGTTTACACAAGGAACTTCAATAAGAAGAAGCACAACCGATGACACTTATTTGTATCTAGTTTTATGAGATGACCAAACATATTGAGATAGACTGTGATTTGTTTTTTAACGTAAATTGGACATCCTTCACGCACAATTACAGAGACTAATCCCTCAAACCTTGTAAAACCTAAATGGGCGACAACTGTAAGTCTGTAACAGCCTACGACCCCGACTTTGAATTATTAAATAAAAGAAGAATATATTTAACTAACAGGTGTTAAACATGCTCAACATTTCATAGTTTCATAAAACAAAAATCTTAAATTAGCGGTGGAATAGTTCATCAAATTCAATAAAACAAATTAAGTTCTCAACATCTAGTAAATAAATCAAAATTCCAAAACATTAACTCCAGGATACATAATCAAACAAAAAAACTTCAACCTTAGTGTTACAGATCAGAGCAACATAGTTCGTCTACATGGTTTATTATCTATTCAAAAACTAAACTAAAGATGGAACAAGCTTCTAGCATCATCGTCCCACTACCTTGCAGCTAAGATTCTTCAACCTGAGAATTTGTACCCCACGTGTACAGACACCACAAACACACAACGACAACAACAAAGGGGGTGAGAATACAATTCAAAACATATAAATAGTGCACATGAACAACATAAAATAATAATAGCATTCGATATTAACATCAACATTCACACACATCATTCACAACATCACCAATTTTCAAAATATCATCATGTATATGTGAAGATGCAATTCATTCCTATCACCTATATGCATGTGGTACCGTTTTTACTCACCAAAATTGTAAGTCATAATTATGTTACTAAGCATATGCATCACCAATCATCACCAAATATATATATCACCAATAACAACATCGAAATTAACAATTGATTCACCTCATTGTGACACCACAGTCATAAATTACGCATCATATAACTACACCATTTATACCATTAAAGATTCATCTTATTAACTTTAAGTAACTTAATAATTTGCCTCACCACTATCATTATCTATAAAATTATCCATTACCTTAACTTACACCTTCCTATTTTCAATTACATTCGCCTTATCACTTCTCTTAGCATCGTCAATTATCTTAATCAATCACACTTTATTCTTCATTCATTTTAATCTTTTATTACTCTATCCAATGATTATCTTAGGCTCATTACTACTCTAGGGAATTTACATTTAACATCATTAACCATCATAAACCACCACTCCATATCTCTTCTTATAATCATCTTATACTCCTTTAACTAATTCATGTTTTAGACTCACCATTATTTTAAGGAATCACTTCTAAAACACCTAAACACACTTCTCTCACTTAGGTACATTGCTTCGGGACCCAAACCTTCACTTTAGGAACTCATTTAAGGAAAAAAAATATGGTTTTCTAAATATGGGAAGGGTTCACTATCGAAGATTTATTTAACTTTATTAAATTAAATAAATAAAATTCGGGGTGTTACAACAACTCTCCCGAAGATTTTAACATTGTTAAATTCCCGTGATCGGATTCAAACTCATAATCTTGGATAAACTAGAAGAGACTCATGTCATCTCATCTAAGTGTTCTTTAGTGATAGACTCTCACTTTGTTAGATAGAAGATTGAACCTGGTGACATCATCACAAGCTCTCTCAATTGAAAGACATCTTTACAAAATCCATGTGAGGTCCTCGAACAAGTAATATGTGGCAATCTTGATGCACTTGATTCATATGCTCCCACGTGAAGGGGAGTGTTGATATTTAAATACATAATAAATAATAATAGGAATAGTATTAAATACATTTTGGGCATTCTCTATAAGCTTCTTAGAATAGCATATTCCTTTTGTAATTAATTATTTTAATTGTTTAGTCCATAGTATAATAGAAACTTTTTTTTTTTGACAAATGTATAATAGAACTTTTGTGATGCTATTCAGACACAAAATTTTAGCAAATTTCTCACATTCTGTATAATCCAATGATTTATATAAAAAATATATAATATATATTGATCCTACAATACGTTCTACGTGTGCATAAATATGTTTTCACCCTATCAGTGCATTATATCTGTAGATATATTTACCATGGTCCAAAAAAAAATGCTTTACTTTCACAAAAAGTTAAAAAGGTAATGGATTTTTTTAAGTAAAAAGTAATGATAAGTTAGTTAATTAATATTCAATTCTTATCATTATCAAGTTTATTATTTTACCTCATTTCTAAATGTTAAAGGACAAACACAACACACTAATATACTTAAGAGACATTTAGTAATGATTCTAATTTTATATATGAAGGGTTTTAAATATTTCTTAAAGTCTTAAACTACTTAATTTTTTCTATGAGAGCATGTACTTTGTATACTATAAAGAGATCAAATAATATCCTAGATTTTAGGCGGAAAAAGGAAAAAATATGGTTGAAATTCTGAAGTTTGTTTATGTTATATTTATATTTCTTTCCATATTTCAAGTCATGGTAGCATATGATTCTATTTATTTTCGTAAGTCTCCTCCTTGTATTACGGATAAAGATTGTCCAAATCTGAAAGATTTTACTGTTAGATGTCGTAAAGGCTTTTGTATACAAATCCATAAATTAACACCATGATGAATGAGTTCTTGTACTAGCAAAATAATTAATATACCTTATGCATATTCCATAAGATTTTTTTTTTAGGGAAGAATATTCCAGAAGATGTCATTCTTGTTTGTTCATGCACCAAATAATTGTATTTTTTCCCTATTTTACTTAATTTCATGGACCTTTAAGTTATAATTGTGTGCTCTAATATAATGGCAATGAAATGAAATATAATTTCATTTTTGTTCATGCATCAAATAGAATAATATGTGAACTTTTAGTGTATGATTTGATCTTGTTATAGTGTATAATGAAGGGTGAGTTTTTAAAAAAGGGTGACTTTTAATTGTGTTACTATTTCGACTTTTAATTGTGTTACTATTTCAAAATTAATTTCTTTGTCTACAACTTAGAACAATAATTTGCTAAAAAAGAAAAAAAAAACTTAGAACAATAATCTGTTGTAAATACATTCTGAAAGAGATTAAACATAAAACAAGGTTTTAAACAACTTTTGTTAAGGTCTTTATCAAATAGCTTTTCTTTTATTTAATAAAGCATTGCTAAAAAGGTATTTGAAGGTAAGACACAAAACAATAGGTAAAGATAAAAAGAGATGAATGCATTATGTTCATATTATAAACACTACAAACATTAGGATTTTGCACGTGCTGCTCGAAAAAATTAAGGCATTTACTAGAATGGAAATAAAATTTGAAAACATTTTTTTTTTAAATAGGGTATCAAAGATTCGAACCCCGACCCTGCATATAACAATGCATTGTCTCTGACAACTGAATTATGCTCACAAGACCATTTAAAAACACACTTTATTTCAGGTTTTAAAGTTTTTTTTTCCGATATTCACAGTATATACCATTGATATTTAAATAAATAATAAACAATAATAGAAATAGCGGTGAATACATTCTACCATACTCTAGAAGCTTCTTGGCATACCATATTACTTAGCATATACTCCTTTCGTTTTAAAATAATGTTGTTTTAGCCAATTGCACACAGATTAAAGAATTGAATGAAATAATCATTAGACATAACACTTTTACTAGACTATCCTTACTTTATAAGAAAAAGACAAACTTAAAGTTGCACTAAAAATTGTGTGAGAGAAAAGTTAGAGTATTTATTGAGGTAAAGTTGGAAGAAAAAAATTAAAATTGTATTGAAAATGTAAAGTGACATTCATTTTAAAGCAAATTTTTTTGACTAAAGTAACACTTATTTTAAAACAGGCGAGTATTACATAACATATTTCCTTTTGTGATTATCTTAACTGTACAATCTCTCATATAATAAAACTTCTATGATACTATTATGACACACACTTTCTGCAAATGTTTTTCATTCTCTCTTACTTTCTATTTTTCAATATGATATTAGAGTCTATCAAGAGAAAAACTATGTCTGCTTTTCCGGTGGATCCACTGTTGTCCTCTGGTGAGAAAAAATTTGGCAAACCATTTTTCAACTCTAGTTTGGCCTTTTACACTAGTTTCAATTTCTATTACATATTGTCGACTACTTCGACCACCTCACCCATGCTCCTCCACCTTCAGTCACGCATGGAAGTGTGTCAGGTTTATGTTCTAGCCGTCATTTGTCTTTTCATACTATCGTGTCTCTTTTGATTCTTGATAAGTTCTTAATTTCAAGTTTTGAGGTGAGAAATACATGTTCCTATACAAAAAGTTGTATGTTCCTTTAATTTTACATGTTTTTGTCATTCATGAGACACTTAAGGTTGTCTCTACAACAATTGCATCTACCACTACTGATGCTAAAAATAGTGTCTTTACCAACCACGTCACTTTCCCTGTTTCAATTGAAAAATTAAACGGGCTATATTATCGTAGTTAGGCCCGAGACATCAAAATATGGGTTCAATTTCAAGAATAGAGATGTCAATTGGGGGGATACTTCCATGTTCTGTGTTCTGCGCCTCAATATGTTCATTGTTTAGGGTTTTTTACTTTATGTATTTTCATCATTAATAAAAAAGTCGTTTTGGTCCTGACTTTATTTTTATTGTGTTCTTTCTGAAAAAATGGTAATACAAAAAACCTAAAAAGAATAATCATTTTCAAATATCTGCATATAATCATAACATGTATTTACTTGCTAAAATCAAATCATGCATTGATAAACCCGTTGAACACTTTAACCATGTATTCCCTCCCGACTTTGAGTTCTCTGTATCCGAAGATGAAGAAGAGGAGGATGAAGTGGTTCCCAACAAGATCTCTTACCTATTGGGGCATCTTAACCGTCGAAGTTACAAATCAAAATATCAAGAAGATTGTCCAGAAGATGACATTCACTTACAAAGACTGGCACAAGATGCTACCATTTGTCTTGCACGGATATCGTACTTTAGTGCACACTTCAACAGGGGAAACCCCTTTTCCCTCAGTATACAACTTGGAGGTCGTACCTCCCATGGAGGTCCAAGTCCTGTCATTAAAGAGTCCTTCTGGACAATCATATCAAAATGATGAAACAAGCTTTTAACAAGAAAGTTCATCCCCGAGAAGGAGACCTTGTGCAAGTATATTATCTTTTCAACCAGGCCCCAAGGGCAAAGAGATGCCTAATTACAAAGGATAATGATGTATGCTTCTCCTACTCACGAGTTCAACAAGAACATCTTGTTTGAACTCGTGAGTAGAAGAATCATACATCAACATCCATCTCAAGAACGGTTAGCTCTGCAAAATAAATATGACCAAAGGCTGTGAGAAGACCTCTGTCAAAAAAAAACCTCGCTAAGTCAAAAACCCGAAAGGGCGGCTTAAGCAAAAATGAGCGTCCTAGTGGACTGAAAAACCCGAAAGGGCGGTCCAGGCAAAAATTAGGGGCACAAAAATGAATACATTCCCGGTGGACTGAAAACCCGAAAGGGCGGTCCAGGCAAAAGTTAGGGATTCAAAAAAAAAAGATAGAGGCATGATAGTTCAAGTGTGCCAAATGGAAGAATACACTTTATGCTAGTCTACAAATGACGACTTCTACCGGAATCAGTGATCTGATTAATGGGCTTTACCCCATCAGTGGTTTGATTAACGGACTTTATCCCATCAGTGGTTTGATCCTTCTCCAACAGTATCATCTCCAATGAAGATTGTCGAGTGTTTGCACTGTAATGTTAGTTCACTTCCCATCTTACCCGTCCAGTCTTGTCTCATCAAGTTATACACAGTTATACAGTCATACAGTGACACTGTCATACAAGTTGTACTTTCGTACTCACATTCATACATTCATGCATACACATCATATACATAAATATCATTCAGACATGATTGCATTAGTCACCCAGAGTCTTGTTTGGCTGTATCTCTTTAATTCGGTGTTGACCCAAACAGCAAATGACAGTTTCTTTATAGAGACAGGTTGCAACTACCTTTCTTTTTATCAAAAGTGTCATCCCAAGTGTATCTGGTCTAGAGATGTCACCAATCAAACATGTTTCAAGTGGCAAGTTCTACAAACGAACAACTTGTAATCCTCATTTTGCATCAAAAGTGTTATCCCCAATGTGTCTGGTCCAGAGATTTCACCAATTTAACATGTTTCAAGTGGTAGGTTTCACAAACAATCAACTTACAAATACATTCATTTTCCCCAAGTGTCATCCCAAGTGTGTTGGGTCAAAGATGTCACTAAACATGTCTTTTTTTCTTCATACAACTATATTACATATAGTAGACAACATCTCTATATTTAGTCTTCATACAACTATCTTACAGGTAGTAGACAATGTCTTTTTCAACCTTACCTTCATACAACTATCATTGTACGATAGTAGGTAATACATGTCATTTGTCTTCATATAGCTATCATACAAGTAGTAGAAAATGTCTTTTTCAATTTACCTTCATACAGCTATCATTGTACGATAGTAGGTAATACATGTCATTTGTTTTCATACAACTATCATACAGGTAGCAGACAATGTCTTTTTCAACCTTACCTTCATACAACTATCAATATACGATAATAGGTAATGCATGTCATTTGTCTTCAGACAGCTATCATACGGGTAGTAGACAATGTCCTCTTTCAATTTACCTTCATTAAGCTATCCCACATTGTCATTTCTTTCAGTTTACCTTCATTAAGCTATCCCACATTGATAATAGGTAAAACAAGTCATCTCTTTTATATTCTACCTTCATTAAGCTATCCCACATTGATAGTAGGTAATTCGTGACTTGTCTTCATTAAGCCCTCTCACATCGACGGCAGACAATGTCTTTTCTTTCAATTTACCTTCATTAAGCTATCCCACATTGATAATAGGTAATTCATGACTTGTCTTCATTAAGCCCTTTCACATCGACGGTAGACAGTGTCTTTTCTTTCACCTTACTTTTGTTAAGCTATTTCACATTGATAGCAAGTAGTATTTGACATTTGTCTTCATTAAGCCCTCTCACATCGACGGTAGACAATGTCTTTTCTGTCATTTTACCTTCATTAAGCTATCTCACATCGATAGTAGGCAAAACATGTTATTTCTTTTACTTTGTGTCTTGCTCTCTTACATTGACAGCAAACAATTTCATTTCCTTTATATTGTGTCTTGCTCTCTCATATTGAAAGCAGACAACGTCATTTCATTTATATTGTGCCTTGCTCTCTCACATCGATAGTACACAACGTCATTTCTTTATATTTTATCTTACTCTCTCAAATCGACAGTAGTCAATGTCTTTTCTTTCATAGTTTTACCTTCATTAAGCTATCTCACATCAATAGTAGGTAATGCCTTTCAATTTGTCTTCATACAGCTATCAGTGTGATAGTAGGTGACCCTTTGTAACCCAGTGAACCTACTTTATCCCCCATCAAAGTCGGATCCCTTTCTTTAGCGAACTCGGGTATCCTTTTGGTTAAATCTTTTCCCAGTTAGATCATCTTTACCGTCTTGCATTCATACTTGCATCGCAAGCATTCATGACATTTTAGGGTCAAAATTGACGTATTATATATTTAAGTCTCTTCGGTTCGACGAATCAAAGATGTCATCTTCGAGTCTTCGCACGAAGAAACTTAAATAGGGGCATCTGTCATACCCCAATTTTGCCCTAACCAAAACTTTCTTTCTTCTCATCTTCTAAAAAAATTTAAAAAAAAAAAAGTCAACGTTGACTGAGGTCAATTGTTGACTGAAGTCAACCTTTGACCAAGGTCACCAGTTGATAAAAAGTCAACTTTTTCAAAAAAAAAACTTTTTTTCTCACCAAATGCATTCCCGTAATGTTTTTCCCCTTAGTTACTTGTTTTACAAGTTAACTTCAAATTTTCTCTTTTTTATGCATTATTTTATTTATTGTTTCACATTATTATGCTGTTACTTCGTTCTCAAGAAATCTCATTTTCATTACACTAAACATTCCAATTTCAATTCCTTTCATTTTCATTATATTTCTAACCACAAAAATCACAACTTTACACTTTTGTTTTTTTTATTATTTTCAAAAATCACAAAATTCAAATCAAAATTCAAAAAACACTAACTTTGACAAATTCACCCAAAATGCACATTTCACTCCCATTTCATTTCCTTCACCATAAATTGAGCATCTAGAACCTTCTACACACATAACACCTCATTATTATCCAACAAATCATCACTCACCACCAAAAATCATATAAAAAAAAGGTACCAAAAACTCATTTTTTGCAAAAAAAACCAAACTACCCTTTCTTACTCCTCACTTAACCTAATTTTTGCACTCTTGATGACCAAGTTACTCCCTCTATAAGTACCAAATGACTCGGATAGAGAGAGGGGGGCGAAATTTAGGGTTTACAAAATCTCTATTTTCATCAAAAATTCCAAAATCCTCATTTCTCCATGAAACTTCACCATTCTTCAACCAAAAGTTCATAAACACTTCCAACAAATCAAAAACACTCAAAAACTCAGGAAAAACTACCAAAAATTATGAATTCAAAACCACAATTTTTCAAGAAAAAGTGATAGTGATTTAGATCATTTCAAGACCTAAACAAGGTGGGTTTTGATGTTTTGATACCCGTGGAGTTGTTATGAAGCTTTCCCTTTAATTAATTTTGCTTAATTCACTGTTTTTTTGAGTTTTATTTTTTGGGGTCAAAACTTGTTTTTCACTTTTCTCTCTATACAAACCTTTACTGTGAAATTTAAGTTTGGATTCATGATCAACGTGAAAAGTCAATCAAAATGATATTTTAGTTTGTGAGATTTGGTGACTATTTGAGTTTTCAAAGAAATAAAAAATGATGGTATTTGTATTGTTGTTGGCCGCGTGAATGCTTGTGTGGTTGGGGGAGAAGAAGTTGACTTCTCCCCTTTTGACCAATGAAACCCACTTTTGTCTTATATGCTGGTTTTTATTACACCCCCCTTTAGAGATCTGCACCTTTTTTTTTTTTTATTTTTTTGCACTTTTCTTTATTATTTCTTTAACTTTTATTTATTTATTTTTGTCATTCTTTTTCTTTTAAGCATATCTAGAAATATGCAACATTACCTCATGCATTTTTTTTCTTTTTTTTTCCTTTATTTTTTTATTTAGTTTATTTTAATGTTATTTCATGCATTTTTTCTTTTTTTATTTACTTGCTCTATTTAGTTTTTAGTATTTTTTTATTTCTTGCATTTTTTATTTTATTTATTTTATTTACTTGATATTTTTAGTTTATTTTACTATTATCATCTCATCTTTTATTTTCTTTTGTTATTTATTTATTTGCTTTATTTTAGTGTATTTTAGTGTGATTATCTCATTTTTTTCTTTTCTTTTTATTTTCTTTTATTATGTATTTACTTGCTGCTTTTTGTTTATTTATATTATTACCTCATCTTTTTTTTTCTTTTTCTTTTATTATTCTTTTATTTGCTTTATCTTAGTTTATTTAATGTTAATATCATATCATGCATTTTATTTTTATTTCCTTGCTTATTATGATTTAAATTTGTATTTAAGGACAAATGTAAATATAAATGAGAATATTGCATTGCATACATGTTTATTTATTCCGCTTATCATGGTTTAGAATATATTTTAGGGACAAATGTAAATATAAATGAGAACCTTGCATTGCATGCATATTTATTTATTTCGCTTTTATGCACAAAAAACGCTAAAAAATAGTGTAGTCGAATCCAAAGAAAATGAGACTTTCATCTTGATCCAACGTCATTATGAAAAATCCATCGCGCTTTAGTTTATTTTATCACGCTTAATTTTTAGACCTTAGTTAGTGATCGTACCTGACCAGAAGGTGCCTGTCGGCGCTGAGTTGAATGCGGTGGTTCACGGTGGATGTTTATACTTCCAGTGAGCGTTCTGTTGGAACAAGAGTGTTTCACAAGTCACCTATTGAGTTTTGACAATAACAAGTTATCAAAATAATCAATTGGATATGCTAAACAATTTGTTCAAGTGTGCAGGATCAATAATCAAAGTACTATTCTTAGAGATTCTGATTGAACAAGTTCAAGAGCAAAGGAATTTATTTGAAGCTTAA
>Ga0315914_1010856_pt1 | contig 11166 bp, 5 predicted proteins | sample MpolenodulesMG_FD_203920 | JGI IMG/M metagenome (GOLD analysis project Ga0315914, IMG submission 203920) | Medicago polymorpha root nodule microbial communities from Los Angeles, California, United States - elongated nodules | ecosystem: Host-associated > Plants > Roots > Nodule | place: USA... | reverse complement strand
CATCAACAATCATCCACAATTTCCATCGACAATGTTCATCATCAATTTTCATCAAAAATATCCATCAACAATATTAATCAACAACATTCATCAACAATATTCATCACCATTTTCTACATATATACATCATCAAATCATACATATGCATATACGCACCATAATGAATTTATTATCATCAATAAATCATCTTCAACAAAATTATCATCAATTCAATCATTAAACATCACATAAACAATAGCTAACAATCATTTACAAGTTAACTTAGCATAAATCATCATTTGCCCAAGTCCGTCTATTTTCTTCAAAGTTCGTCTATTTTTCATTTTCACACAATTCATCATATCTCATGCATATTAACCATATCACTTATAGTCCAACATATTATCATGAACATAAGTTCATTTGCAAGCTAACAAGTCATATTTCATCAAAGTTCGTCTATTTTCACATTTTTCATCAAAAACCAAGTTACATCTCTTATAGTTCTTTATCAAAACCTACATGTTCATCTAAGTTCATCATTACAGAAACGAGTTATAATATCATCATTTCATTTAAGAAAAATCATCATTCGATTATTTCAAATTCCTTTTCATTTCTCATTCAAAGTTCGTCTTGAATTAATAAAACCATTTCAAATCCAAGTAAAAGATGTTCCAGCAACTATAATAGTTAAAACAACATCAAAACACCTTAAAAGGAACACTTAAGAATGTCTGTAAACAACCTCAAAGGTCTAGAATGTGCATAACAACGTGTGTTGTTCAACACATCTCGCCATGATACAAGATGGCTCGTTGGGTGAGCTAGGCAGAAACAGGAAACCCTGAAAATGGAGTAAAAGTGAGTAAAACAAATGAAAAAAAAGAGTAAATAAAAATTTAGAGAAAGAGAGAACATGAGGAGAGAGTTAAAAGTTGAGAGAAAAAGAGAAGGCAACAACAACAACAACAATACATATGATTAAACAAACTTATGCAAATTACAACACATAACAAACATTACATATGATTAAACCAACTTAATGCAAATTACAATAACATAAGCCCTAACATTATAATGACAATGACAAAATTCCTTTCCATGCTTTTCAATGCATCATTCTTTTTCGACAATACTCTTATAATCTTCTTGTGTCTCTCAAGTACTTCATCATCATACCACTCAAAAATATATCTTTTTCTTCAAAATTTGTTGCCTTTTCTTCTCTAAAGGTAACATACATGGAATCTCCTCCCTGGATTCTCACCCGTCCAAGCATTAACTAACGGTGAATCGACACCACAATGATAAATTAGTCTTTGTCTTATTTACAATGATGAATCAAGCAAACAAAATTTACATTTTCTACGAATGAAAACAAACAAGGAAAATAAGCAGTGATACGTTGAAGGGAGAAGAAGAAGGGAGGAATATGATGGTGAAAAAGAAGTTGAATCAAAGGTAAAGAAGGGAGGAATACGATGGTGACAGGAAGACGCAAAATCAAAGGAAGGAGATGACAATGGAAATTGGAAAAATACTACGAATTTTAAACCTTAACTTCTTACGGTTACAAATGATCACAATCACATCTCATTTAAGAAAGTTGTCACGTCATGTAAAGGTTGATTAGGGGTCAAAAATACAATTTTTTTTGTTAGAGGACAAAAATCATAACTTTGTAAAAGTTGGAGGGTAAAAAATAGTACATTTTTTTTTTTTTTTTTTTTGTGATGTTCGAGGTTCAAACTTTAGACGTTGCATATGCTCAAGAGGATACATTTTAACTTTAATTAAAAGTTTTTATTTAAAGGTTTAATTAAGAGTAAATACGCAATTATCCCTTTCAAAATTGTAAGTTTCGTCAATTACCCCTGAAATTAACCAAAACTTACAATTTCAAAGGATAATTACCTATTTTAATTAATAATTTATTTTCTTAAATATGTATAGTTGAAAAAACGGGCGAGTGTAAGACTGTAGTGTAAAGCCAAATTGAAAAGAGAAGAGAGGCAGAGTAAATTGAAGTTGAAGCGGCGGCAGAGATAGTCGAATACCACATCAATGGCGGTTCCAGGAAGACGCAATGGTTTGAACGAAGAAGACGATGAAGAATCGAATGGTCTTTTCGGAGAAGAAGGTCTTGTTCCTGAAGAATCTGATACTCCTCCTCATCTTCGTGACCTCTCCCATGCCGCCACACACGGTGACCTCAACGCCCTCCGCCTCGCTCTCGGTACCCTCTCTCTCTCCACTGCACGAATTTTTAGTCTCTATTAATTCAATATTTACCTCTTTCTGTTAAACCCTATAGCTACTTCAAAATATATCAATCTAAAACCCTAATTATTATTATTTTTATTGTTTTAGATAAATTCTTTTATTTTTATGGCATTTGATTGTGATATGAGTTGTTGTTTCTGTGCGTTGATTATATTTTTAATTTGTTGCGGATTGGGATGATTTGCAGAGAAAACTTTATTTATAATTGTATCGTATTTTAAAAAATTGAACTTGAAAGTGCAATCTGTTTCGTTATTTTGAGTGGTTTGATTGTTGTTTCGTCCAATGTTGTATTGTGACACTTAGCGTAGTGGAATTTGAACAAGTCACTATTGTTCTGCGATATGCTATTTGGTACAAAATGTTGTCAAATATCACTATTGTTCAAATTTCGTCCAATGTTGTATAGTGGCACTATAGAATATTGGAATTTGAAAAATTTCTATATTGTCCTGCGATATGCTCTTTAGTACAACATGTTGTCAAATATCAGCTATGGCTCTGTTGCGTAGTGGAACTTGAACAAACTTTTATTCCCACAATCTGTGATGACAATGCCAGTTTTGTCTCAGTTCAATTGGTTTAAACAGTTGAACCATGACCAAAAGATCTCGTTGATTTGATGTCCGATTTGATTTTTAAAACATTGAATTATATACAACAGTTCTCAATTGTTTGATATGTGAACTAAAAGACATGCTAACTAGCATACCGGGAAATTATTTGGTGTTCTTTCTTAATTCTTATGCTGCTTATCCCTGTGTTGCATGATTGCAGATAACTTGAGTGGTAGTATTGATGAACCGGTGGAGGATGGGGATACTGCTCTTCATTTGACCTGTTTATATGGCCATTTTGAATGTGCTCAGGTTTGTTATCATTGCTCATTCATTTTTTTTTTATGCATTTAATCAGAAACATGTCTTGGATTATTGATCTTGAATCTTGATCAATGAATTGCAGCTGCTACTAGAAAGAGGAGCAAACTTGGAGGCTACAGATGAAGATGGGGCAATTCCTTTACACGATGCGTGTGCAGGAGGTAGTTTAAATTATCATGTTTTATTTGTTGAACTCTTTAAATTTATTGGTTAAGATTTGTGATGTTACTTTTATTTGAATGGGCATATCAGGATTTATAAATATAGTCCAACTTCTACTTAACAGAGCTAACAATGCTGAGCATATAAAAAGGATGCTAGAATCTGTTGATTCTGAGGGTGATACTGTGAGTATTTATTTACCTTTCTAAAAGTTTGAGTTCCTATTCAATAAGCCAAAGTCAATCCAACGACCTTCTGGTGTGTGTTTGGTTCTACGCCATTGAAAATTGATTTTGATTGAATTGATTTGTAAAGTTTATTTTAGTTGAAAGTTAGTTAACATAAAATAATTTATGTCTGGATGCGTTCATGTAAAAGTGAGTTGAACAATAAATTTGAGTGTAAAAATAATGTTTAGAGAGAAAAGCTGAAAATCTTAGCTTCAGTTAGAATAAACCCTAGAGGCAAATTGACTTCTCTTTGAGTACCCCTAAATGTATCAAAATCAATTTTAAATCTTCGTAAATCATAATTACTTTTAACTCTCCCCCAATGTAAATCCAAACATGCACTAAATATAACAGTGTAGGGTACTTGATATTAAACTCATTTGTTCGTTTTTTTTGGGGGAGGGGATCAAATGAGTAGATACTGGCTAAATCCTAATCCCTAATCCTGTTCCGACTTTATGTACATAATTTCTCCTTATTTGTTCTCCATATCTTGTGACTATTTCCACAGCCTCTTCATCATGCTGCAAGAGGTGAGCATGCTGATGTAATTAGGTTGTTGCTGTCTAATGGTGCATCATCCACAAAGCAAAACTTATATGGAAAGGTATAGTTTTTAAACAAATTTATACATATCTGTTTCTAGTCCTCAACATTTGCTAACATAATTTTTAGCAGACCCCTGCAGAGTTACCTGAACCTGGCACAGATGCAAGGAGGCTGTTTGAAGCTACTGCTACTGCCATGGAAATCTAATATAGCATTAGCGTGGTGGTTAGTAGAAATATTGAGTTCCATTTTGATAGCCCAATCTGTATCACTGTATATTCATTTATTCTAGTTCAAATTTATCGAGGAGGTAATTTTATGAATTATAAACTTTGGAATTAAAAATGAGGATGCAGAGGTCAGGTTAGGACGAGTTGGTTTGTTTTTATTTGTTTGGTCATTTGAAAGATTGGATTTACTATAGAATAGGATACTTACTAGTTTCACATTTAAACTTATAGATTTACCAAAATTGAATCCAGTTGTTAGCTCCTTGATAAAAATTTGATTGTTTTCCTTCAATTCTCTCCCTTTAATCGTCACGGGTTCACCAACACTGATAATATACATGCATAATTGTTTGAGGGTGATTTTTAAATCAACAAATTGCTGGGGCCGAAAAGTTTTGCTTGGTTCGATTCAATAAACAATAGTAAAAATATTGATTATAACTTATTATTGTAAGGTGTTTTAGTTACGCGGTGGCATTTAGTCTGGGAAAGGAGACTTATTTCCCATCTTGGGAAAGTCTTTTCTAATCATTGGATCATTCAAAGAACACACTATTACAATAGTCTCTCAACACTAGATTTTTATCTTAGTATCTTCTCCAACCACTTTCTCTCACATGCCTCTCTCACCCACTATTCATCTTCCATATCATTACACATTTCACTGAATTTTTCTTCTCGGCACTGCTGACTCTTATTCTTTTTTTCTTCTTCTTTTATTTGTCAACTAAATTAAGGAATTAATTTTGCTCAGTTTTGCTAGTTATGATTATGAAGTTACACATATAAATCAAAGGATAACCACTACCTTACAATCTTTTCTTATATGATTAAAACAAAATATCACTATAAACATAAGATACTACAATCAAATGATTTAACATAACAATTACCCAGTAAAATGCCTATCAAAATAGTAAAATGCCTATCAAAATAAATCCTAACTCCCCAAATTTTGGTTTTTTGGTTTGACCCCATTTTATTTCCTTCAGAACCAAAATCAAATTAATTATCCTGAACAATTTTATTTCTCTTCTTGTTTGTTGTATTGGCCGATGCAAATTTCAGAAGATAAAATGAAGCTTGTTGTTGTGATTTTTCAGATTCAAATCTGTTGTTGTGATGTTCCAGATCTGGGTTTCAGATCTCAACTTTTATGAAGATGAATTATTTGTTTGAAGAACACATAAATGAATGAATTAATGAAGATGAATAATTGGGTTTTAGATTAGATTTCTCTCTCCATATGTGACGATGAGTTGTCAAGGTTAGAGATGATGTGAAGAAAATATAGTGTGGATAGACTACAATAACAATGGTGGTACTACTCAATCTAACGGTAAAAAAAGACTTTCCCATGATGGAAAAGAAGTCTTCTTTCCCAGGCTAAATGCCACCTAGTTACACACCTCTCAAGACCAGAAGTCTGAATTTCCTTCAAACTGCACTTTGTTTTTGAAAGAGTGAACAGACAATTTTGTTCTTTTAAGTTTTATCGAAATTGTGATTATCTTTAACAAATTAGCAGTTTAGTCTTTGAAATTGTAACAAGTCATTTTAACAATTTCTGTTGTAAGTTTAGTTGTTAGATAACATGACATTATGTGGATTTTACATCACACCGATGTCTCTAGGGAGGAAATTGTCTGTTATACTTTTGTAGGGTAAACATGTTGGAGCTGTACGATAACAATTGATTGATCATGTGAAGAGAGGTTTAGTATTACATATTACACTTGATTAATCATGTGGAGAGGGACACACTCATACAGTTTTGATATAGTGCACCAGATTTTTCATATAGGCTAAAAATATTAGCAGAAAGTAAAGAAATTTATTCAAGCAAATTGGCATTATACCACCAATTCCCCATTGTTACGGTACAATTAATTGAGAATCCAAATGACAGTTGCGCCAATAAGAAATTATGGAAGAATAATACATAGGAAGACCGGTTCGAGATGTGTTAGTTTGCGCTCACTGTCCACATTGCAGCATTTTACAAGCAACAACCACCATCTTGGGATGCTTGTGGTTCATGTTTTTGCTTTAAAATATTCCTTTTCAGTGATGTTGATCCTTCTTCCAAAAGACTAGGAACTTCCATTATCTAAGAAATGGCAACATTTTTAATTATGATTGCAAACACAATTAATCTACAAAGAATTTCATCATGATTTCATAAAATGAAGCATTGATGCGAAAAACATACATGACATCAACACTGCAACATTGGTAACAATATGAGAAAATAAAAGTAATTGAATATAATCAGATGTGTCGGTATTTGTGTATGTCGGACACCGAACATGTCTCCAGTCTAAAGAATTGATACTATTTTCATATTATCTTTCTTTCGTCATTATGAATATGATTACAAAAACCATACCTTTAGGGTAAGTTCCTCAAAGCACTTGTCTACATTTTCTCGAGTTTTGGCACTGCATTCAAAAAACAAACATCCAAATTCTTTTGCAAGTGCTAGACCCTCTTCTGTGCTCACAGTCCTTTCGGATTCCTACAATTAGATAAATAAACCATTAACGAAGTTATTGAACAGAATACATCAAGATTGAACTGGAAATTCAGAAGGAAAAAAAAACAGTTTTAAAAGTGATTATACTAATGTTTTAGTGTTGAGTAAAATAACAGATACGACCCTAATACATGTGTTGACACTCACATTCTACCACTTTTTTTTCTTCAAATTATTATCAGTGCTTACATGTCAGTGTCATGTAGGATGCTCGTGTCTGTTTCAGCGCGTTTCATAGTTCACAGGCAAGACAGGGTCATTCATAATTTTATCTATTTTAAGTGGTTTCTAAGGTAGTCTTGTATCTAGAAAACACAAGGGATATAATTGAAATTAATCACGTCAACAAGAAGTCATGAGTGTTACAAATTAATTCTTCAGCAGTATAACTCATGACAAAGAAGATAAACACATTGAAGACATAATTTGAATGTTTTTTCATTACCATAATGTAGAGTCAAAGTCACATTTTCATTGTTTACTAAAATTATTTTGCTAACATGTTGATGATTCATTTACTTGCTTCATACATCTATGCACAAGACCAAACATAAACTTACTCTATCAACTTTATTTCCAACTAGCATCTTCATGCAATCCTGATTAGTTGAATAGAGTTCCACTTCTTTGGACCACACCTCTGATAAGTTTATAAAGGTATCTCTTCTTGTTACATCATAAACTAAAAGAAAATTAAATTAGTCTAGTATTAGTGTAAGTTATATCTAATAATTCATTGTATTCACTATGCATGCTATTTAACTCAGAATTCAAAGCAGAACCTGAAACTGCCTTAACACTTAGGGACTAATAAACCAGAGTTAGCATTAAAACAAAAGTTCAATGTGAGTTGCAACCACAAAAAACATCACAAATCATTTTAGCATACCGAGAATGATTCCTTGCGCGCCTCTATAGTAAGAACTTGTTAGCGTTCTGAACCTTTCCTGCCCAGCTGCAATAGAAGTAATGTTATGACAAATGATTCAATAGAACTTGCTTCCAATTCACATAATGACTGTAACTACAAATGATTTATGCGCAACGTGTGCGAGTGTTGTAAACTTCGGGATACCGAGTTTGAATCCTACTCATATATAAAAAATTAAATAGTAGTTAAAAAAAGTTACCGGTATCCCAAATAGTTAGTTTCAATCTCTTGCCACCTACTGTGAGAAGCTTGATCTTAAAATCAACACCTACATGACATTGGACAACAGGATCAGATCAAATCAGAACTCAAATACGATAAAAGAAACACGACTTAAAGAACCTAAACATCTATTCATTGTTTCATCAATTCTATGTCAATTCCAATGGCATAAATAGGAAAAAAAAACAATAGAACAGTTATCTTGTACAGAAATATCCAAAGCATTAAACAAATACTTAAATATATTTTTTCCCATATAATTATCTCAAATAAAAGAGAAGCAATGAAATACCAATTGTGGGAGCAGGATCTTCAACAGAGCCAGAGATGAAGCTAACAAGTAAGCTACTTTTTCCCACAGCTGAATCACCAATCAACAAGATCTTGAAAGAGATATCATAGCTACTATTTTGACCAGAAGAAGAACTCATTTCCTTATACTCTCTGAAAGATATATTGAAGACAATGAAATGCTTCACTGAATAATGTTTCTATGTATATATCTAAGTATGTATGTATATATACAGAAAGAAAGAGAGATAAAGAGAACAAAAGGGGAGAGAGAGAGAGGAAGAAAGGAGAAAAGGTAGAACTTCTATGATGAAGAAATCTTTGATTTTATTAGTGTTTTGTGTGAGAAAGTGAGTGAGTGATATAGAAGCTAAAGAAAACGGCCACCTTTGTCTGATGAGTACACAAACACAACATAACAACGTATATATTCTTTTCTTTCCTTTTTCATATAATTATTCTGTTTCAGGTTTTATTCTTGTATGCTTTTTTATTATTATGGTTTTTTGATGGAAGGGCACAAGAAACAAAAACTGAGAAAAAAAAACACAAAAGCTAAAAGCTCTTTTTTTTTTTGACAAGCTAAAAGCTCTTAAATAGTGTTTGGCCCAGCTTTTCTATAATTTGTCTTCTCCTTAAAATGAGAAGTTGGGCCAAACAAGATTTAGAAAAAGTTCTACGGTAAATAAGTGATTTATTTTTGGGTTAGATATGTTTTTGGACCATATAAATATATCAACTTTTCATTTTAGTACTTCTAATATATATTTTTACTTTTAGTCCTCTACATATTTTCCATCATCACTTTTGGTCTATATTTTAAAATCAACTCTTGTGTACCTATCATATTTTTGAATGAAATTTTTTATGAATGTTTATAATATTATAAGAATCTCGAAGAAAAAAGAAATAGCTTAAATGCATTTTTGACCCCTTAACTTTTAGAAAGTTGCGATTTTGACCGCCTAACAAAAAATTAATAGTTTCGCCCTCTATGCTTAGGAAAATATGCTCTTTTGGCGCTATATCTTTAAGAAAATATGCTCTTTTGGTCTCTTATCTTTACAAAAACTTACGATTTTGACCCCCTGTTTTGGGACACGTGGTGTCATCATAGCAGATTTGCAACATTTTGTAAAGTTAGAGGGGCAAATAGTTAATTTTTTAGTTAGGGGTTAAAGTCACAACTTTTTAAAAGTTAAGGGATAAAAATGCGTTTAAGCCTAGAACTTTTTAATAAAAAATGAATTAAATATGAATTTTTTTGTTTTTTTTTTCCGCTTAAAAATTCATATTTGATTCATGTTTTGTTAAAAAATTATAATTTTTTTAGAGAGATTCTTATAATATGCTAAATATTCCTAAAAATGTTCATTCAAAAATATGAAGGCTACACATGTGTTAACTTAATAATAGGGATCAAAAGTGGTGATTAAAAACTTTTAGGTGCTAAAAGTCAAAGAAATTTTTTAGAGGGATTAAAACAAAAAGTCTGTATATTTATAGAGACAAAAAACATATTTAACCTTGAAAAATATACCAAGGAAAGATCTTGAGAGTACCAAGCTTTTTGGAATGATTACCAAACTTTCTTGAGAGTATTATCAGACCCAATGGAGAAGGTCGATTGGCGAGAAGATTCATCACCTAACCATCGTTACATGCATTTCCTTAGTGAGCTTATGCATAACCACTTGAAGCCTCATCAAAAGGAACATATCTACGACAACATGTGGTGATTCGGAGGGATCTCCCACAAAAGTTACCAGACCCAGGACGTTTCAACATCCTTTCTTGCAAATGGCATGTCCCTCTCTATCTTGAACAGGTTTGAATATCTTATACCAAGGTATACATCCATGCTAGTTGGCCTTGCTAATGGAGCCTCAATCAAGCCTTATGTGAAGGTGGCCGGAGAATGTCATTGTGTAGGAGGGTATACTGAAATTTCCTATTGATTTCATCATCTTGGAGATGGAGAATGAGAAGGAATACAAGATGCTCTTAGAAAGACCATTTTTATCAACTGCAAAGGCGATGATGTACTTTCGAAGTGGGAAACCTATCATACAATACAAGGATGAGTATTCAACTTACAACATCTGTGTAGAAGCTTGTGATGCAGCCATGGAAGAAGCCACTTACAAGCTAAAGGTGAAGAAGGCAAAAGAGTAGAACAAGAAAGAGAGCGGCTAGCAAGAGAAGGCCCAAACCGAAGAACCTCCTTACTCACAAAGCGTCAAGTTATTAACATTAAAGGAGTGCCGCATGGGATGCAACCCATGTTTTTTATTGTTTACTTTTCAATTCAGTTTTGCTATTCCAATTCCTAGACAATGATGACTTAATTTCTTGCATTTTGTAACACCACTTGATGTGTTGAATTGTATTGTTTTGCTATTAGAATTTTTAGTTTATTAATTACCTTATTCATTTCTTGAATTTGCACTTATTCTTTTACATGCTTATTGGTTGTACATACACATATCGAGACAATTTTTTTTTTTGTAACTAGAGTCTTTTTCAAGCCACCTTTTAAATTATAATATCTTTTGGTAAACCAAGTTTGAAATTTAATGCATATCCCTTTCTTTCAGTGACAACCCAAAATATAAACCAATATATATCTTCATAATTATTTTGATGTTGTTTATCCTATATAAAGTCAGGTAGAATAATTAAAAAAAAAAATCGTAGGTTTAAAATTAAGTTGGGGATTGCTTTCGGAATTAACAACATTCTAAGATGGGGGTGGGGTACAAGAGAATCAAAGAATGACGAGACAAAAGTAAAAAATATCTCTCAAAAAGAAAAAAAATGAAGTAAAAAGACCTCAAAAATATTTTTTAAAAAATAGCTCCCTAGACAA
>Ga0315914_1010852_pt1 | contig 11170 bp, 5 predicted proteins | sample MpolenodulesMG_FD_203920 | JGI IMG/M metagenome (GOLD analysis project Ga0315914, IMG submission 203920) | Medicago polymorpha root nodule microbial communities from Los Angeles, California, United States - elongated nodules | ecosystem: Host-associated > Plants > Roots > Nodule | place: USA... | reverse complement strand
ATATATATATATATATATATATATATTCCAGTCTAACCGATATTAAAAAGTTAATCAAATTGCAAAACTCCCCGGCAGCGACGCCAAAAACTTGATGAGTAAAACCGCAAGTGCACGGTTCTACCGAAGTAGTAAAAAGAGTATCGTTCCGACAGGGAGTTATAAATTCAATTAACTTTTAATAATGATTAGATGAAAGTTTCAAAGGTTAAAAAGTTCGGATTTTTAATTGAAAGAAAATAACAATAATAATAAAAGTTGCCTTGGGATTATTGGTTCATCTTGATGGCAATCCCTTCACAAACAAACCCTAAAACCTGAACTTTATATTAGACCTAATTTCTAAAGACAAGTTTCTCTTAAGCGTATCAAAGTTTCTCTCGAAATCATTGAGTGTGTTCCTTTAACAACCACGCCTATTCTCATAGTTGATTGCTATTAGAATCCTTGAAGAACGAAACTTTATTTGTCTCAAGGTTTGTTAGACTATTCTCATGTTTCGCAATCCTTGTCTAATTTCACTTGTTCCAATATCAAAACTCCGCTGTCGCTTTATGAATTGATATTTGTGATGATGAATTAACAAATACTAACTCTCTGTTGTCGCTTTATGAATTTGGTATTTGTTAATTCATTGTATAAACAGTGGAATTAGATTAGAAAGTAGATTTATATAAAATTAGGGTTCGAGGCTTGGTTTGATTAGGATTACGTCATTTAGACTTATCCAACAATCCTAAGATAAGAAGAGTCTACTCACTCACGTTCATTGTAGACGTAGAAGAGAAGAAGAAGAAGAAGAACATAAAAGTAAATAACAATAAAATAAAGGTGAACTTTTATTCCAAGAACAAAAGATGGTTTTACAAACCAGATGGCTGCTCTATTTATAGTCTAACATTGACTTGAGCCCCAAGAATTAAATCACTAAAGTGTTGCACAAGAAACCATGGGCTCTAGTCAGAAATACTAAAATATGCATCTTTGTCGAAGAAGCAAAAGCAGCAAAAGGGCAAAAGGGGCGCGCCACTTGTTATATTTTTGTACAAGATCTTCAAATTCTTTGCACAAGATATTTTTGTATGAGATCTTCATATTTTTAACATGAATCCTTGCACAAGATATTTTTGTATGAGATCTTCATATTTTTGGCATGAATCAGTTCCAATTCTCCATTCTTTTGCTCCAAGACTTCATCTTTCAAATATTTGTTCCTAAAATAAAATAACTTGCAATTGAAGTAAAATAGTTCTAGAAGGAAATAAAACATTATTAAATTTAATTAAAATAAACTTAAATATTAAATAAAAGACATTAATTAATGACTCATTATTGATCATCAGTAGATGGTTTGATGATAATATAAGGTGGGTAGTTGGTGATGGTAGGGATACATTATTCTGGCATGATAATTGGGCGGGGGATATTCCTTTGAAAAGTAAATTCCCCCGTTTATTTGACTTGGCTGTGAATAAAGAGAGCACGGTGGAGGAGATGAGAAGGTTAGGATGGGGGGATGGGGTGGGAGTGGAGACGTCGGTTGTTGGCGTGGGAGGAAGAGTGTGTGGAGTGTTATGTTTTGTTACACAATGTTGTTTTGCAGGTTACAGTTCATGATACCTGGTGGTGGTTACTCGATCCTTTACATGGTTACTCGACTCGTGGAGCATATCACTTTCTTACTACTCCAGGGGTGCCTGTTGATAGGCACCTGGTTGATGATGTTTGGCACAAGATTATTCCATCAAAGGTTTCCTTGTTCGTGTGGCGTCTCCTTCGAGATAGATTGCCTACTAAAGATAATTTGGCAAGACGGCGGGTTATTCCAGCAACTAACACGACCTGTTCGGCAACTTGCGGTAATTTGGAAACAGCTAGACATCTATTTTTGGGATGTAATATTCTTAGTTCTATTTGGCCTTTAGTGTTACATTGGCTAGGCATTTTAGCAGTTCGGCCTGGTGAACTTCGACATCACCTTAATCAGTTTATTCATATGGCTGGATTACCTAGATTTACACATGTCCATCTAAAGGTAATTTGGTTTGTTTCTGTTTGGGTGATTTGGAAGGAAAGGAACAACCACGTATTTAATAATGCGGCATGTAATCCTTCTTCTCTCCTGGAAAAAGTTAAGTTAAATTCTTTTCTATGGTTGAAATCAAAACATGCAGCTTTTAGTTACGGTTATCATGATTGGTGGAAACACCTTCTCTTGTGTTTGGACGTCCACTAGTTTCTTGTTTTGTTGAAGGTGCTTCTGTTGTTTTGGCACCTTTTCTTGTAAATACTTTTGGTTGCATCATCTTTTGCACATCTTGTGCGGGGTGATTCACCGTTGTTTATTATACATCATTTTAGTTTGTTAAAAAAAAAATTAATTGATAAAATGACTTTTATAAATATTAAAAGAAATCGGTCATTGTTATTGATACATTTAGCAAATGCCACTTCAACAAAAGTAGGTCACATCAGTTAAAAAATCAGCTATGAACAATTTTGAAAAACAAATTAATTTAGAGAGGTATATTTTTTTTAAAAAAATACATGAACCTAAATCCAAACTCGATATATTTTCAAGGATCAAATGTATATTTTACCCTACAAATTAACTCTGATCAATCACATGAGTTTTTTTTAAAGCGTTTGTCTAACATGTGTAATCTTACACATATTAAAACAACTAAAAGTAATAAAAAAATTTATTGAAAAACAACAATTATTATTATCGTTATTATTAATTGATGGAGTAAAAATAAGACTAATTATTTATATAAAAAAAATAAAAATAAAAAAGCTTATTATTTTGAACTTCTGAACCTATATATTTTTTTTAGGAAACCTATATTATTTATGGAAAACAACATGAGTTGACAACATATCCGAACTTTCATTTATTTTGGATGTGATTCATGCAGATCTCTATACCTAGAGATTATGGGCAAAATAAATCAGATTTGGTCCAACAATTCTATACCAACTAATAATACCTATAATTATTGTTCAACCCCCATTCGATAATAAATATAAGCATGGCTTTATCTTAACCAAATCATGTGGGCATGTTTGTACCTTCCTCAAACTTGCTATTCCAAACTAACATAATCATATTTTATATGGAAACATAAATACATAATTATAAAGAAAAATAAGGTAATACACAAGAAATGTATTCAATATCTCAAATAAGATTATTATAACTATTGTAAATCACTTCAAATTTTATAAGACTCTACAAACCATAATAATTAACCTACTCCTCTCAAACAAAAAATATAAATAAAAATACTAACCTACTCAAGAGTTACAAATAATAATTGATAGACACTCATTCACTCACAGATTCACTCTTCTATTGCTCTTGGATTAGATGTTTCAACTCTTCACAAGACTCTTTTATGTTTAAGAGAGGATAATAGTTTATTTTTTATGATTGTAGCATAGAGAGGATCAATTATTTCACAATATCAAAAAGTTAATTCACTTCATGATGAGAGTTTCAACAACCTAGATACACATCTCTCTACCTCTTGAAATATTTTTCTTGAATTTTCACCACTTGCAGCAATATTATCACTGTTTGGAGATTGTAATTGATTCCCCAAACAAATGTTACTCGATTAAAATTTTCAAACTTTCATGTCATGGAAAATTTACTTTCTTTTCACAAATCTATCTTTCTAAGTAGAAAATATTCTTCTAATTTTCCAGTCTATGTTAAACCAATCACTTGTACATTTCCAACTTCCTTATTGTATTCTTCTTTATATTATATTGTAAAGAAAAATATAATTTATTTTTTAAAACGGTCAATGTTAGTAATTAATTTTTAGATTAGTATTTTTATCTTTTACCTGGTTTGAATCTGAATCTTTCAACTCGTTTATCAACTTCACATAAATCAATTGAGTTATCCAAATAAAAAATATACGCTTTTACACAAATAAAAAAAAATGTCTCCTTATAACATTAAATTTCTTAATTGAAAGAGATTATGGTTTTATATTGCATTATATAATGTTATTTGTACTAACTAAATATAAAGATATCACCACTCAATTTATTTTTGCATGTTAACCCTCCGATTCTCAATTGAGAGTTTTGTCGTTGAGTACATATAGCCTAGTCAATAATTGTTGTTCTACCTAAGAATCAAATCCGTGTTCTCTCAAACGATTTCAAATTTGATGGAACTCATTAACCACTTGAACTTATATTGTTTGGTTATATACAACTCAAATATGATCACATGATAGTATATGTTCGAGTCAGAGTTTAATAAATGTATTTTTTAACTGAATTGATAGAATATAATACAATATATTTATTTATTTTTTGTTATAAAAAATTTAGATTAAAATTGACCGATCCTATCCAAATGAATATCAACCTTAAATTCAAGTCACAAACTTCAATAAAGTGTCAACTCAATTGGTTTTTTTAATTGAGGAGTGACAATATTCAGTCTACTGTCTTTTTTTCAATATTATTTTATTAGATGAAATTTATAAAACCCACCATTTCATAAATGGCTCCACATAAAGTGATCAAAGCTCAATGAATTTCATGGAAGAGAGTCAATCTTAAAAAGAAAAGTGTTAGAATTGATAATTAGTTTGAATTTTTTGTTTTTCATTAACGGACCTTAAATATGAGCATCTCCCGTCAATATTTGAATATTAATTTGCCACATGCCGGAAGATTAACCTCTTCTGTTAGACCTAATCCCATTTGTTTGGATTGCAATTTTTTAATCCAACCCAAAAAATGTTTTGAATCATTTTTTCTATAATGACTTTGGAACCAAAATAATTTTGCTTCAAGCTAAATAAAGATACATAATTATACTAAAATCATCATATAAACATAAACATAAATGTAATCTAGCATGAATGTGATTGATGACCAACGACCAGCTAGCAAGTGAAGGCTTTTAAGCAGTTAAGCGCGTTACAGCTTCACATTAATTTGAAAGTGTGGTCCAAACAGGTTCTTATGCCTATATATACTTTGTTTTATTTTATCCACAAAATCATCAAAAAACACAAATTGAAAAACATAAGATCATGAATTCTTCTTTGTGGATTTGTTTGATTTTGTTGTTATCATTTGTATATGCTTCTTTTGCTGCAAATCCAAGGACTCCTATTGATGTTCCATTTGGTCGTAATTATGTGCCTACTTGGGCTTATGATCATATCAAATACTTGAATGGTGGTTCTGAAATTCTGCTTAATCTTGATAAGTCCACTGGTATATGCTATTATCATTTTTAATTCAAGAAATTTTATTAGAACAATATTTTTATTGGTTTTTATGTTGAGGTGTTCTTACAGGCGCTACCGAATCTCTATGTGATTTTTTTTTACTTATTTACATTTTTTTGACACACGTCAAAGGATCTTTCAACATCGTAATGCTTCTATTTAAGTCACAAACTTGTGTTACCAAACTCGGCTTATTATTTACATTTTCAGTTTCTCTACTTTGACTCATTATGACCTTTGTTTTTTATTTTATTTTAAATCCATAATATTGGTCCTACAATTTTCAAAATGTCTCATTACCTATGTAGTAAGTGATAAGCTTATATGGCAAGTCACTTGATGATGTGATATTGATTAGGTCAATTCTTATTTAACAACTAATTTTCATTCTATTAAAATTTACATTATCTAAGTGGGTTATCACCTAACAACTCACTTTAATTAATTTCCTTAAAAATAAAAAAAAACTCACTTTAATTAATGTCATCTAATTTATCGCAAAGTAAGTATTTCATTTGATACATATAAATAAATAAATTAAGCCTTAGATGTAGGGACATTAGTTATTAGTATACATTGTTGGAGTTTAAATTCCACACTCTCCACTTATTTATCTTAACGATGAACTTTTAACCACTATATTACTTATTTGAAGAAAAAAAACTTAAATATGTCATCACTAAGAATTCTATCGCAATAGAGCTCTCTATATTTTCTTTGAAAAATTAAGATGATTTCTATTCATATTTTTCTTTTTAGTTTTTACTAATTGGTCTATTTAGTTATAACTAATTTCTTTAACAGGTACTGGCTTTCAATCCAAAGGGTCTTATTTATTTGGTCACTTTAGTATGTTCATAAAAATGGTACCTGGTGATTCAGCTGGAACTGTCACTGCTTTCTATGTAAGATAAATATTACTTTTCTATTATTTTTTATTTAATTTATATATCGATAATTACATCATTGGTTAATCAGCATTGTTAAATTATTAAAGATATTTGACTTTAATCATAACTTTTATAAGTACTATTAAAGTCATATATATGATTCACGGTTATGATTCACTACCAAAAAAAAATCATACATATAATTCATTGTAATTTGTTAGCTATGTAATTTTTTTACGCCGACACCCATTATATAAAAGAAAATTGCTACTTTTAGCGAAAGAATCCAGCGAAAACTTCACGAAAGCTACTCTATGTATCATAAATAAAATAAAAAAAACTGCCCCATTACCTCCCATGTTTTCCGCCCAGCAAGCAAGTTTATTGGCTAAGTGTTGTTTCGCGATCTGCTCGGGACACATTCTCTCGGGATATATAACAATCCTCTATATAAAAATTAAAATATTATTTCATTGTTTGGTCTGCCCTAATTTATTTTGATATACTTTGGGAAATTGCAGTTATCTTCCCAAACTGCAGAGCATGATGAGATAGATTTTGAGTTCTTAGGGAACAGAACAGGTCAACCATATATTTTGCAAACAAATGTGTTCACAGGAGGCAAAGGTGATAGAGAACAGAGGATTTATCTTTGGTTTGATCCTACACAAGCTTATCATAGATATTCTGTTTTGTGGAACATGTTCCAAATTGTGTAAGCAATTTCAATCTCATTATTTTATCATTCATATAATTGGTAACAATTTTACCTACCCTATTTGGTATCCATCTTATTCACTTCAAACTTTAGAGTTCAATTTTGTGAGACATGCCTCATTTTCCTTCTCAACTTTGACTCTAATGATCATATTAGTGTTCATTATAAAGAAGTGCACCATCCGATAACTATTATAAGCAAAAATTAAAATTTTAGATTTATTCAATTAATAATATATCTGATCTTTATTATACACTACATACATCATTTAATAAATGAATTTAAAATAGTGATTTTAGATTATAATTGTGACCGAATGGTATACCAAGAAAAATAAGAAGCATTTTGTATGTTACGTATTATTTGTTAACACAATTATATTTATTTAACAAAAATAATCTTGATCTAAAAAATGATTATTTTTTCTAATACAAAAAGCTGTATTTATTTCTTATAACAAGTAATCTAATTCTAATAAGTAGAGTAAACGAAAAATGTTTTTTTATTGTAAATAAACACAAATTAGTTTTTACCTAAAAAACAAAAATTAGTTTTGTTTTTAAACAAAAATCTCTAAATCATTTTTTATCCAAGTAGTTTTTTCTTGGTGAAATTACTTGAAGCCTACGCATTTTTAATCCAACTGCAGATGACATAATCACTTATAAATAGTTACTCTTAGGTTTTGAATATAAATAGAGTAATTAGTTTAGATAACTTTATTTAATTTTCTTAATATCATAGAATGTTATAAACTTTGGTTTCTAAATTGTCATTAAGGGAAATCGTTGCATGAAAATAAAAAGGTTATTGAAAAAAATTGAATGATATATAAGAAATAATACAAGTAAATAAACTAAAATTAGTTGTTGTTTATTTATATTTTAGACCTTTAAACATGATTTTTAATGTTGTTTATATTTCAACATTGAGTAGTATTCTATATTCTCTTTTATAAAAACTCAAATGTGAAATATGCAGTTTCTTTGTGGATGATATCCCAATCAGGGTCTTCAAGAACACCAATCAATTAGGAGTGAAATACCCATTTAACCAACCAATGAAAATATACAATAGCTTATGGAATGCTGATGATTGGGCCACAAGGGGTGGTTTGGAGAAAACAGATTGGTCCAAAGCACCCTTCATAGCCTCTTACAAAGGGTTCCATATTGATGGTTGTGAAGCTTCTGTGAATGCAAAATTTTGTGACACACAAGGAAAAAGATGGTGGGATCAACCTGAATTCCATGATCTTGATGTTGCTCAATGGCAAAGACTAAGATGGGTGCGTCAAAAATACACAATTTATAACTATTGTAATGATCGTAAACGCTACCCTCAAGTTCCTCTGGAGTGTACGCGAGACCGAGACGTTTAATTAACTTTCATATACTATACTACTACAAAGAATATTTATTCTTCAAATGTGTGTTAAAATTGGGGGGGTGGGGGGGGTTGGGTTTGGGGGATGACAATTCCCTTTCAATATCTTAATTAATACCCATAAAGATTTCATTATACTTTCATCAACACATGTTAGTGTTATGATGCAAAGTGGTTGTTAATATTTTATATTGTTTATTGTTATATGCAATTGTTTGAGCTATAAATATTAAATCAAAGATTTGTGGAATGGAAGGAGATGGTTTTGATGTTTTAACTAATGATTTCTTCAAGTTTTTTCTTTCAATCTATTGATGTTTTTTTTTTATCTATATGTTTGTTAGACTTACAGTGTTGATCTTTTAGTTTCAATCATTATGATTTTCATCCCTCAACAATATTTTAGAAGATTTTTGTGATGCATTTTACCCATAATTGTGAAAATAATGTTTAAAACAACAGCAAAAATTAGTGAAATTAAAAACCTTAATATTATACAATAGTAAACCTTGTGAACTTTTAATTACAAATATTATCATTGTTAAAAGATTTCAATTTCCTAATTATAAAGCTATTTTGAACTCCAAGTCACTTGATCATAGCATGGTGTAATCAAAATTTAAGAACTTTGAGTCCTTGATTAATTATTGAAGTCACACATTTTGAGAACTTAAGTAAAGATTTGCTCACAATAGAGTGTCTAAACTTTTTTTTTTGTTTTACGGTGAGAATCACAATTCATACACATAATGAAACAACAGTCATATAATAGAAGTTATCATGCAATCACATAATACTTATATGCCTCCAATTAGTTGAATATAGGTCAAAAGATTAGTCAAGATTTCTCAAGTAAAACATTTAGAATGTTCACAATTGTTGACTTTAGGAGTTGGTGATGATAAGTGACTAGAACATAAAATGCCTTTTGAGCATATGGTAGACACATTTACAATCATCATGCAAAATAACGAAGTGTAGTAAGAGAATTGCAAGATGATCGATAATAAGAAGACCGTCTCTTATTTAAATATGGACATTTTTCTCTACTCAAATATATAGTTCATTGTTGCATAATTAATATTATAGCTTATACCCAAGGATGATTTATGAAAAGTTTGAATTGTTAAAAAAAATGAAGAAAAAAGGTTCAATTTTTTGTACTTTACAATTTAATTAATTTAACATTTAAAAAATTAGATAATTATAATTTAATAAATAAGTTATCGTTGAAATTAGATATTTTTTGTCCATTTGCTTGTATCACTGTTGAATTCTATACATAATATTTATATACAGATTGATTGTGCAAACTTTTTCAATCCTTATCAAATCCCTAAGATAGAGTCATGATATTCAAAAGACAGACTCTAGTTTTAACCAAACGCCTAAATATATTCTCTAAACCATTTTCTATACTTTCAATTGCATTTTCCAAAGCCTCAAATCTTTCATGTGCAACATTAGAACTTCATTTATAAGGGTTCTCAAAGATTCCTTATTGAAATGACAAAAACATTCCGGATTATATAATTCGAACAGCACCAGAATGCCTATTTGGAGGGGGTTTTTTAGAGAGATTTCATGGAAAATAAGTAATAAATGCATTAAAAAAACAAGTTAACAGCTTAAAACAAACATAAGCAACAAAATATTATAGGATGGTGTTCAAAGAGGAACTTTTGAACTCGATCCAGCTGACCTGCCAACTGACATATTTCTATTGGTCGACTGATTGGATCAAGTTCATAGAAACCTTTTCAGATTTAGATCTGCAACATAACGATGAAAGACAAGGTGTTTCAAGCGGATTATATATTTTTGACAGCATGTTGAAGATTACATAATGTCGTCAAATAGAGAGCTATCTATTTGCGACAACATTAGATAGATCCTCAACGCATGACAAAAAATTTCATGGTTTCTTTGATGTGTTTTTTGTCAGTTCACACCATCTTTTGCTAAATCGTCATCTCATTTAACCAGCCAGCACTGCCAAGTCATCTGACTAGTGACATGGCAGTGATTAACTGGGTGGAGGGACCAAATTTTAAGTGATTAAATTTTGCAGTGGCAAATTGAAATAATTAAGAAATATCCAAACTTAAAACTCGCCTTATTTGCAGGGGTTAAAAGTGTAAATAAACCTTTTAAAAATTTGGGATGAAAATGAACAAATTTGTTTGGAAGAGAGCAATCTTCTCAAACAAATTATGAACAAAGCTCCACCACTTTGGTCTACGCAATGAATGAGACTTTTCTATCACCCACATTGGCCTCATAATAAAATTTGCACTGTGTCACACATTACAACTTGAGCTAACCTCAAAGCATAGAATTTTGAATGTCATCAAAACAAAGAATTTTGAATGTCGATCCTAACTGCATTGAAGCTAAATTCAAGTAATACTGTTATCCATCCATGAATCTTTAGTCAAGCGGTTTGTTCTGTTTTATACCACAAGCTCCATACTATTCAACCTTAGCAGACCGATGTGGGACATATATAACAAAGGACATACTTTTTTTTTTTTTTTGACAAATTAAAATGGAATTTTTTTTTTTAAGAGGCTAAAATGAAATATATTACCACATCAAAAGGTCCTCCTAGCACAAGGTCTACCAGGGTATAAAACACCAAGTCATAACGATATCTACAATCACAAAACAGGAAAAAAGAGGCAGAATAAAGCTTTAGCCTACGCCTAAAATGGTGAATGGACTAAGCCACCACGCATGATAGTTGAAGGGGAGAGAAGGGTATTTCTCATTCAACCACATGAATGCGACTTAATTTTGTCTACAACATTAGGAATTGAGCTCTGCTTGCCGTTAAATAACCTGTTATTTCTTTCTTTCCAAATTTCCCACGTAGTTGCAAACCAGATAGCATGTAAAATTGCACCACG
>Ga0315914_1010851_pt1 | contig 11171 bp, 11 predicted proteins | sample MpolenodulesMG_FD_203920 | JGI IMG/M metagenome (GOLD analysis project Ga0315914, IMG submission 203920) | Medicago polymorpha root nodule microbial communities from Los Angeles, California, United States - elongated nodules | ecosystem: Host-associated > Plants > Roots > Nodule | place: USA... | reverse complement strand
CTTCAAGCCCAATTCATTTTTTGACATCAAGCCCAAATTTATCTTAGGTCAAAAATAAAATATTATAATTATCAAAATATATATAATTTGGATGAGTTTGATAATAAGAGTGTAATAGAATTAATGAGTTTGATTCTATAAGTGTTTGTGTGTTTCGATTTTTTAATAGTCATGGTAGATTCATTCGCTTACCAAATATGGATAAGATGGTATATAAATTCATGTTTACTAATATATGTATACGTGTGCTAAGCAAAGACTAAAATTTCGGTAAATTCGTGTTTTTTATGCAATTAAATGTCATGAGTTATGGGATAGATTATATCATTTATGTATGGTATTAATTGTTATATTTTTACTTAAAATAAAATAAAAAAGTAAAGATAAAAAAACACACTATGTCAACCACGCGCGTATGTAAAACTTGGTTACGCGCCTTGTTGTGTTCAAAGTTAGTTAGGAACGTATATTTGCGCGCGCACTTACAGTTACGTATGGTGAAGGATAGAAAGAGATTTATGTACATATAATTGATGTTAACGGTCGAGAATAAAAAATAAAAAAAACAAATGGCCGAGAATATTTCTCACCCTTTGTATTGGGAATAAAAATAGAGTCAAAATAGGCAAAAAAAAAATTATTTAAAATAACTTATAGCTAGGTTATATTTTTTGTTTATGTGTACCAAACATGGGGATAAAATATTTCTCATCCTTTTTTTAGGGGAAATATTTCTCATTTTAAATTTGTATTGTTTTTTAAACAATATTGCGGATTTTTTTGTCAAGCTTGGAGCTTCCTCATATATTGATTTTTCCCTCCACGTTTTACCTCTTGAAGGACTTCAAAGTCTTCAAAGGATTGACTCAACTGATTTTTTTTTCTTTGGAGTGTAGTTTGTTCTTTTGTTCTCTCTTTGTTTTGCTTGTTTTCATTAGCATTGTAACCAAAAAAACCAATATTGAATTTGTAGTTGGGAAACAAACTACTCCTAGATGATATAATATAATTTTTTTAAAATAAAAAAAAACATAATATAATAATGTAGCATCTGTGTGACAAAACCAAATAGCAGTTCCCTCAACAAAACAAAAAAAACCAAATAACAGAAAATTTAGAACTTGAATGAAATTTGATGAATTGTCAATGCTCAAAGTTTATACGTGACGTACATAGTTTTATTTTTTAGGGATGACTTACATAGTTGATTATTTTTGTTTTTGCCGTAGCACCCAAGCGATTTTTTTATGAATTGCCGTGGTACCCAAGGCCTTTCATGTCCAAAATATCAAGAATTATTTTAAAAATATCCATTCCATAATATAATAGAAATTTCATAATCAACTAATCGATTTGTATATTTATAATCTTTGGAAAAAAAAATTAATTTGTACTATCTTTATTGTGGTATACTACAAGATTTTCTTGTCATCCGTGTATAATAATGTTAAGACATATGTGTATGATTTAAGACATAATGATGTTGCATGAGTATTCAAAAATTACCTCAAATTCAAATAACATCTGGCACTATCATCCCGTTTCTCTATTTACGAGAAAAAAACAAATATTCAACATAAACAAAATAAATTTAATTGCAATTTGGTATCCTATTTTATTAAAAATTAAGAAAGAAGAATGTTAAACCGTGTCTTTCGGATTAAGCAACCAAAACAAGTAACTTTCTATAAAAATGGTGACTTTTGGTCCTTCTATTATTATATTTGTGACAATTTTGGCCTAAATTCATGTTTTTCCTCTACTTTGATGCCAAAAAAAATGAACTACAGTCTCAAAAATGATATTTTGTCTTTAAATTCAACATTGGGGCAATAATAAATCGCATTTTTTGGGACCAAAAATCACAATTTTAAAGAAAAAACATGAGTTGCAACCAAAAGTTCAACAAATGTGAAAATATAGGAACCAAAAAGTTTCAATTTAAAAAAGAAATGACTATTTTCATGAATTTGATAAATTAGGACGACCAAAAGTACTTGCACATGAGTTTGGTGTGTATGTTGTTCGTTCAAAGATCAAGAGTTTGTCATATTTCCATAAATAAATGTTTGTTGTGTGACCATGTAAAACTTTCATCCGAAATTTATGCAGCTACCATCTATTACATATCGTATATATTCCTTTTGTTATAAGCATTTTAAGTATACAGGTTCAACAGGAATAAAAAATTAAACCACCATCAGAAGGAGCTGCGCTGTCACCAACATTGCCCATTTCCATTTTCACCACCTCATCCTCTTCTTTCTCAACCTTCAATCTCTGCTTGAGAACAGTAATTTAAGTTTTAATTAGAAATACAATTTACGCAGAATTGAAAAACCAATGAAAACTTACAATCAGCAGCGATTAAGAACAAAAAACATGTGACATAAGGTAACTGTTGGCAATTCCGCCTTCATTGCAGTCCGCCCCTAGCCGCCTAATTGTGGTATTTGGGTTTCCTTCATTGCAAACTTCCAACACCTTCATTGTGTTGGATGTTAAGGGGGTGAATTTAGTCCCTCATTGCTTAGAGATATGATATGACCCATGTGGTGTTTATACAGCTTGGGCAACCCTCACCTTACAAGCCGTTTTTGTAAGGTTGAGTTCGACCCAACCTAAATTCTGAGAGTAACACAAGTTTTAAAAACATAAAAGAGTTATCAAGTCTAAACACTAATTACCTTTGTTTTAGGTGCAAACATACTTTCATACAGTTTAGCATCTTTTTTGTCACTATCAGCTTGAAGTTGCTTCAATTTCATCTTTAGTACCTTTACCTCCCTGGAAAATGAAAAACCATGTTCTCATAATGATAAGCTTTTAATCCAGCAATTAATTTCTCAGGAGAATCAAATCAACCATTTTTAATTACCTGTTTTGTGGATCCACCTCAAGAGCTTTCTTGATGTCTACATCTGCTAAAAGAAAGTCTCCTGTCTCTATATATGCTTGTGCTCGTCTATACAAAGCTTTCACATTGTGAAATTCAACATCAAGCACCTGATCAAAAGAATAAGTGTGATATGGAAGTTACACTCGAGCCTAAAATAATCATAAATGTGATATGATTGGCTACACTTATATAACTCAGGTATCCATGTTAAAAGCTGAATGATGAAGCAATAATAATCTATCCATTTACTCTTTTGCACCAGAGGCTTATAATATTGCGGGACAAAAAGTTTACTTCTCAACGGCTATCACTAGTTGAGTCTATGAAGATTCAACAAGCTTGCATACTACAGACCATACCAGACCAGAAGAGTTCGGTTCAATCACCTCTTCGGTTTGTAGGTCAATGCAAACTTGAAACGATGGATATTTTCAGGGTTATTTTTTATCCCTGAATTCGTTTATACTGGACTGAGATGGAAACAAAACTCAACTCCTTTACAGATAGGTTCATGTTGGGATCTTAGATGCATCAGTGGAGTCAAGTGCTACAACTGAGGTTAATGCTTTATGCGCTACTAAACCTTACAGATCGGCTTTTCAAATTTGGGTTTTTTTAAAAACAATGAACCACTATTATTTCAAGCATGTTTGGAGGAAATGACCATTATGTTATAAACCCGTACAATCGTCTTCAGGCTCGTGATTCTCTGCGAGTCTATATGAATCTACTTGAGTTTACACAAAAACAAATTTTGTACACTTTGATGCTTGGAGTCGTAAACTAGTACGATTGTGTGCTAGACTTTGCCAAATGAGTCGATTGGCTGTTTACCTGGGTACATAGTTTGATTGCTCCAGGAAAGTCATTCAGTTTAAGGCAACAAGCTGCACCATTCAACCCGCATGAAACTCTCAATGATTTAGCTAACTTTTCCTCATCATCCCCTAAAGATCCATCTCTGCTAACAAAATCAGCAGCCTGAGAGAAATGGGTATCATGGATTTAGACCAAAGTCGTGAATTAAAAAAATAATAATGGAACTTGAAAAGTCAAAGTTGTTGCAAATAAAGGATCCACCTTATCATACTTCTTCGCTGCTCGCTGATATTTGCCACTTTTAAATAATAAATTTCCTTCTTCTTTCTTCCTCCCAGCCACCTCAATTTTCTCATTACTATTTAACTCCCATGGTGCTTTCTCCTATGAATTTGAATCAAATAAAAGTTAGTATTATTGAAACCGCTAATGTAGACAGACACATGTATGTACATAAATGACAAACTATAAGCATACTGCAAGTTAATTTGTTTTCTCCATGCTAGTAAATGATATAAGTTTGAGTAGCATTTCAATCCTCGAAATTGTAATTGTCAAGAAATTTAGTCCCTCAAATTTACAAAATAGCAAATTAGTCCTTTAAATTAAAGAATATCAATCAATTTAGTCATTCAATCAAAATATCTCTTTAGCCAGCATCCATGAAAATTAATGAAAGACATGCATATTGACTTGAATAGTTTCTTGTTGCATTAAGATAAACTTACAAAATTTATAATTGAGGTGTTAAATTTAGAAAACAAAGATACTAAATTCACTAATGTTCAATTTAAGGGACTAAATTGATATTTCATAAATTTGAGGGACTGGATTGACCCACCCTTACAATTTCAATGACGAAAAATGCTCGGATAAGTTTCCATCATAGTCTATATAAAAAAGGGCAAATTACACTAACCTCCCCTGAGGTTTTATCAAATAACACAAACACCCCCTCTAGTTTTCAAAAAACACTAACCTCCCCTCACTCTCACATTGTTATGCTCTGTTAAATAAAATAAAAAACCCTAAAATTTTAGGTTCACTTTCTATATCTACTTTCAAATTGTTAATCGAAAGACATCTCTAATCTGGACGTTGATAATGAAGAGGTAACAGGCGAAGGGAATGCCATCAATATACTTGCGTTTGCAGCTGAGGACTGTCTTAGGGGACAGAAATTGTGAGTTGTTTGGATTCAAAAGCCGACAAGGTATAAGGTTGAAGGACATAAAGCGTTAATAGATAAAGAGGGTAATTTAAGGGTTTTGATGTTGGAAATTGGAAAATGGAAGAAAAGGAAACAAGGAGATATCTACTTCCACTATTCTTTCTTTAATAAGTTATGGAGGAGATCTAGTAAGTCCACCGTATGAAACACCACTCCAAACATAACATAAATTGCAAATTCAAGGTAAAAATGTATCCTGAAATTGCCAATGAATACTCACAGGTGTTTTTACTCATTTTTAATCACATGAATGTGTCTTTATTTGTAACGAGGCTTTGAAATATTACCTATATAAACGAGGATGTAGAAAATTAAAAGACATGGCAGACTGCCTATAATTAATTGGGGAAGAAGATGTTTCAGTAGAGTAAAAAATAGTAGTGATACCAGCGGAGCTACTTGGAAATTGAGCAGTTATACATGAAACAAACGGCGTTAAGAGATAGGGGGGTATTTGTTGGTTTGATTGAAAAACAAGGGAGGTTAGTGTTCACTTAAAAACTAGAGGGGAGGTGTGTGTTATTCATGGAAACCTCAAGGGTGGTAAATGCAATTTACTCTATAAAAAAACCTAGATCTCCAATTCCTCAAAGCACCAAGGAAGAGGATTTCTTTCCTTTTACCTTAATAAAATCCACCATTTCAATGTCATACACTACTTTTGAGCCTGGTGGCACAATAGCAAGATCTTGTTTCACTTCAACATTTCCAAAAGCATAATCAGGATGTATACTGATTATGGCCCTTTCACCCTTCTTCATTGTTGCCACTGCTCGGTCTAAACCAGTAATCACTTGTTCTACAGATAGCAAAATAAAAACACTAGCATCATAACTTCCTAGTAGTCATAAACAGTTGATTATAAGGGGTAAAAAAGCATGTAAAGGATAGTGGTTGAGAAATGATAAGAATAAACTCACCCTCATCAGTTACAAATTTCAAGGGTTGTGTTTCATCAATTCCTCTTTTCTCGAATACAGTGCCATCTTCTAGCATAGCTGTGTATCTGACTGGCATGGCAATTTGAACAAAACCAATCAGTAAACTGAGGCTTCTTCTTCCTTTCCCTCTTTTACTTTCTTTGTGCAATAAATAACACCATACTTGTAGTACTTTCTTAGTTTGAAAATAACAACTAAGTTTATGCACCTACAATAGGACTTTTTCCTAGAAAATCATTCAAGAAAAAATGCTACATACAAGTGAATTGTGTAGCTTTTATTGTCCGTTGACTTCTATAGTAACCATTGCATTGTCTTTCTTATGTGTGCATAATAATGTTTTAACAGCCTTTTCGACAAAAGCAACAACGACAAAAGTCTTTTCCCACTAGGTATGCTAAAATGAACAATGAGGGAAACGCAATAAGTCTGAATTTGAAAAATTACCGTCACATTATCAAGGGTTTGAAAATATCCAATAATCCTTTAGTCAAAAAATATATCAGAAATTTCTTATCCAGTTGCATGACTACAGTCCTTATTGTTCTGAATCCATTCTGATTTAAATCAACTGAACCAATAATGAAATGTGAGTCATTATCTTACCAATAACAATTGCACCGTCATTAGCTGTGAAAGCACCCTCCCCTTCTTTAAAAATCTTCTTAATCACCATGGAGTCACCAGTAACATTTATGACAGGCTTGAAGGACACCAACTCAATATTAATATGGAGCATTGAGTCTGGTGGAATTGAATGGAACCCGCTGCCAGCTTCTCTCCCCTTCTCCCCAAAGGCATCTACATTCACCGTATGAAAACAATTCAAGAGTAATTATTCATGAAGTCTTGATATGAAACTAGGTTAAGTAGAAGAACAAGAGGCGTACACCGAGGTTGAACAATTAATTCAGCTTTCTCCCCCCTTGTCATAGTCATGATCACTTTTGGCAATCTAGGAAGAAGATGACCTTCAACGAGTAAAATAATTGGTCACAAAGACTGGGATGAAAAATGAAATTATATTCCCCGTTCAGTGAAATAAAATAGGAGTGCAACTTAACATTATAATCAGTATTACCATCATTCACATAGAATTCAACTCCTCCTTCCGGAGTTTCTGCAACAACAGTGCCATCTTCAAGTGTCACCTGATACTTCACTATAGTTGCAAAAAAGACCAAAAAGACTAATAAGCTGACATAATCTTCAATATTAAAACACAAGCCAGAAAAGGAGAAATACAGCAACAAAAAACATCGTTAAAATGGATAATAACATAATAAATCTCAACTTGTTGCCATGTGGGAAGCAAAAGAATTATGTATAAGTAGCTGATAGACTACCAAGGACTTCATCAAGATCACCGGGTCGATCATTCCCGTTCCCCTTCTCCATAATTTTCTTGATAATTCCACCATCTTTGCAAACATCCACCACCGTGATCCAAGAAACGAGTTCCACCTCAAATTGCACAACCAGGTTGGAGTCTTGTGGAATGCTTCCAGACTCAACGGCAGGTAATGTGAACAATGCCACCTCTCCTTTCTTCATGGTGACGATTCCATCATCCAATCCAGCATACAATTCACCTATCGACCCAATTAACAAATAAACAAATCTAAATCACACCCACATTAACATTATTAATTTACTCCTGAAACACAAACAATTCACCTTAGTGCTGTATGGATTGGCGGTGAGTTCGGCAGAATCACGGTGTGTCTCCGTAATGTCGGCAAAAACTACACTTTTGAGCTTCAACAAAATTACGGTGTCACCGCGAATTCGCCAAGCTCACTATCAATCAAAAACACACGCTTAGAGGGTAAAGTAATCTCAACTGATGATGAATAAATCACCGTTGAAATTCCAATGTATATATGATCTGCCTTTCTTGTACGAATTGTCAAATGGGCCGCACACACACACACATTCAACAACAGGAGAACCTTTGGCGATGTGGGATTCTGATACAACTTCAATACATCTAACATCTACTGTTGATTTATTCATCAACTGTTGAGATTACTTATTCTATCATCTAAACCAAATATCTCAATTTAGATGAGCTGCATCCTAAAATTACATAGTATGATTAAAAAAAAAATACTCAATAATTGTCTAACATATTTGGTGACAATAGTATGATTAAAAACACAGTTTCTTTCAATCACATTTTAAGTCTAAACGATACCCACATAAAAAAGTAACTATAATTTGAAATCCAAAGGACACCCACATAAAATTTATAGTAAATAACAACAAAAAAACATTTTTTTATTGAAATTACAACAAAACTAAATTATTGTCATCTTTTCACTCACCCTGTCCAAGTGAAAATGTGACAGGAGAATCAGAATCCCTAGTAGAACCCAATTTCGTTCCATCAAGCAAAGTTCCAACATAATGAACTGCATGCATTTCAACAAAGAATGCATTAAAGGGTGTTAATTTTACATTTATAAATTCAAGATTATAGCATAAAGATGAAGATGATTAAGAACTAACGAGTAACATGATCGTTGAAGTTGGGGGTTTCCCAACCGTGTCCGATTTTGAGAAGCTTCTTCTTGATCGGCGAGTTGGAAGTGAGTTTCCTTTCTTCGCCGAGCTTTTGAGGCGGTGCTGATTCGATGACTTCGCCTGGTTCTTCGTCCAGTTCATCTTCTTCTATCTCTGATAACACTGCCATCTTGGAGATACAACTCTATGAGTATGGTAATGGAAATGAAATGAAATGAATGCAACATTCTAAATTATTCTTGTCAACTATAAAAAAAAAAAATATATATATATATATATATATATATTGTATACTTTTTTATTTGGAAAATAATAAAAATATCAAATCCATAAATTAAAAAAGAAATAAAAATTATTGTGGGAATGAGAAGCGAGGCTGAACCGGTTACTAGTTAAAGGAAAATGCTGTGTGGTGCGAATTATCTATCGTGCAAAACCCACGAATTACCTTTTTTAACTTTTTCAATTCAACTTCAATAGAAAGAGTGCGGGTAGCCATGTGCTCTCCTACTAAATGCCATGTTGCATCGATGTAGGCTTTTTTATACATTTTTATTTTTGAAAGATTGAGGCATTTTGTACATTAGTTTACTGTTTATTTTGATTAAAATAATAATAATAAAATTCTTATATATATTTTTTAAAAAATATAAATTTAATTGTACTTTTGATTTTTTCATTTGTTAAAATTGTAATTTTAGTCCTTTATTTTTAGTGCTATGTTAACAACCCTAAGAACATTTGTTAAAGAAATCAATGTCTTACAAAATTAAATTCATCGCTTTTCTCCATTTTTCAATACAGTAATTCTATTTTCATTCTCTTAACAAATGTCTTTAGGTCACTCTTTAGTATTTCCCTTATTTTTAATTGCGCAATTATGGTCTTCCATTTTTTTTATTAATATATGATTTTGACCATCTAATTTGTTGATGTGGTAGTAAACTATGTAATCTGTGATTTTCACTCGACTCTCTCATAGAATTCTCTCTAGAATCTCTTTGTAACCCATTGAAATTTCACCGGAGAACTACCTCCACCATTAACTAGAATAGCTCTGCCTAGGCATGGCAATGGGGCGGGGTGGGGACGGGTTTTGTCTTCCCCATCCCCATCCCCTACTTCCATATACTTACCTGTTACCCTACACGTATCCAACGGGGATGAGAAATTGAATCTCATCCCCGTCCCCATAGTGAATCAAATTTTTTTAATAAAAAAATAATCTTATTAAGCTTCAATGCTAATGTTGTAATGCTTTATCCAACAATTTGCGCTCATTTTAACATTTTCTTACCAAATAATTCAGTAGCTTCTTTAACTATCAATGAAAGTTCTTATATCATGACAATTATCAAACCAAATAACATGACATGTCATTATCAACCCCCTCAACATAAACAAAAACATGACCTTTCTACATTCGGGTAGGGTTTGGGTATGGGTTCGGGGTGGGTACATATATCCCCGTTACCCGTTCCGTACTCGTATTTTAAAATTGGAGAAAACCCATCAAATCGGGGTTGGTTTGGGCGGATACCCATGGGCATGGATTTTGTTGTCATGCCTGCCGTATTAGAAAACTTTTTGTATACATTACGTTGATTGAATATATACATTGATTCAATATACAATAGATCACCTATTAATTGAACTATATTCACAATCTAATGATCATGTATAAACCCTGCAACAATGTAAACATTTTTAAAACTTGAAATGAAATTAAAGAAGATAATAGTTTGCCCCTTTTCAAAAAACAAAGTATTTTACCAAAAGAATAAAAAAGAACAAACAAAAAAGACCATAGCTTAGTATATTGGGAATTTAATAACCCCCTCGTGCAAGTCACGCGAATATTCATTCGCACCATTTAGCAACACTGCTAGTTAAAAGCACCAAATTTAACAGTAAAATTAGAACAATGATTACTTGATTTCTTGAATGAGTACACCATATTTGTTGTGGGATTTAAGTCTTGATCATATTTTTTGTTAAAGAAATTTAATTAGTCTATTCAAATTAATACCGAAGAGAATCAAACATAAGAATTTGTGGATGAGCACACTTCAAGATCCCAAGAGAATACCAGCAAGTTAACCCAGGTGAGTTAACTCTTGATAAGATTAATACATACATAAGGAGGAGTCCTTGTAGGAAACATTACAAGAGGTTTTGTGTGAAGAAGGTTTGTGCAATATAGTCAGAGAAACGTGGAAGTTACGAGAGCATTCCATAAAAGATTGTTTGATTTTACATTTGATATACAATCAGAGGTGTTGAACTCTAAGACTTACGAAATTCTATATGGAAGTTTATAAGAAATTCACTAAGTGTTTATGGGTTTGTTTGGTAAGACAAAAAAAATGAGCTTATAGCGAATAGAGAATAACTTATAAGTTCGTTTGAGCAAAAAAGCTCTTTTGGTAATGTTTTTTCACCACGAGCTTATAGCTTATTTCACAAGCTTATAAGCTATTTTTCAGACGTTATTAGGGCCCATTTGGATTGGCTTATTTTGAGCTTATGTGGGCTTATCTACTCCCATAAGCTTTTTTAAAGGTGTTTGAGTAAATAAATAAAAATAGCTTATCATAGTTTCATAAGCTGCTTATGCCATATTTTAATAAACCTAAATTTTCAGCTTACCCTCTGACTTAACAAGGAGCTTATGAATTTATGTAACCTCCTTCGATTCTCTCCGGAACCACTTTTTCAAAACATATATTTTAATTATAATGTTAGTTATCTTTGG
>Ga0315914_1010850_pt1 | contig 11171 bp, 2 predicted proteins | sample MpolenodulesMG_FD_203920 | JGI IMG/M metagenome (GOLD analysis project Ga0315914, IMG submission 203920) | Medicago polymorpha root nodule microbial communities from Los Angeles, California, United States - elongated nodules | ecosystem: Host-associated > Plants > Roots > Nodule | place: USA... | reverse complement strand
TTTTAGGAACCGCAAGCAAACACCATTTTTTTGCAGAAGAGGCAAGCAAATTATTGAACAAACACAAAATCCATTGTTTGGATATTATTAAAGGAACACAAGTTAATTAGCAAAATTATTTATTTTTTCTTTTACAATTTCCTTTCATTATTAATCTTGAACTGAGACAAATCCCCTTCCTTTGCTTTGCTTTCCAATTCCTTGTCAATCTTCACACGCGACTATGAAGGAGAGAGAGAAAAAGTTGTTATGGAAAACTAAAATAGTGGAAGAAGGAGAAAGAGAAGAGAAGAGGGAAAATGGAAATTGATAAGGTGTTGATTGTACATCATAACAACTTTGGAAGCTCACAATATAACGGTTAATAATGCTCTCTCAGAGACCTATTCTCACCCTAGAAGGCGCCTTCAAAGAAAAGGTGGAAGCTATCTTTGTCATGAATCGTATAAACCGCACAAGAACCTTGACAAATAACACCTCGACTTTGGCCGTGTAGAGAGATAATTGTGACAGGCTCACCATAGAAAATTCTTAACCTTGCGAGGTAGCTTAAGATTCAATATGAGATTCCAATGTCCTGCCACCTTATGTTGCATTGCATCATTATTAATATTTATTATCTGACGGTAAGCACTACGCAAAGGGGTTCTAAGGATTCGATTTGAGGGATTTTTGTCAGTGCATAAAAAATTTACGTCGCAAGATTTTCTGTCACATTAGCTTCTCAAGTATGACTGGAATGCTAAAGAATAAAAATATAAAAAATCTCAAATTACATACATAATTTGTGTGTGTGTTTTTTTTTTTTTTTTGCTACATAAGCATTTTTCAGGCTTCATTCACATATATTAGAGATGCAATTTCAACAATTAACCATATACACATTTATTGTGTTTTGAATCATTCTTTAGGATAACATCTAAATTTTGGATTTTAGGATTTTAAAAGTTTGTTTACGCTCTTCATAGAGTCTGTTTGTATTGACTTATTTTTTAGCTTATGAAAAATAGCTTATACAAATAAATAAGCTTTTATGTTAATTCATAAGTTCTCACTACCAAAAATTGTATTTTCATAAGTTGTTTTCACAAAACCTACCTTAACAAACTTATGAATAATACATAAAAGCTTATTTATTTGCATAAGTTCGAAAATAAGTCAATCCAGGCAATTCATGGCATTGTCGCCTGAAATCAGTTCACAGGCATAGGAACTAGAAAAATGGATACACATTCATCCAATGGATTCAGAAAATCTAAAAAAACTACATTGCAATTCATCATTTACATTGCAGTCCTCTAATTGGAACCTTTCTTTGAGAAATAATACAATAAATATTTCAAAATAGATAAGAATGTTTCAAATGGTTTGAGCAATTAAATTTCACTTCTGGTACTCACATAGTCATATTATAGCACCTGACAATTCCAGTAACCTAAATGCAGTTTGCTCATCTACAGAGTGGATGATGCCTAATGAAGCCATTACTGATGAATCTGCAGTTTTTAATTACATAAAATCTGAAGTTTGGCTTAGATAATCCATGGACAAGATTGCGGGAAGATTTCGAGGTTTAACCAATTTTCAAAGATCAAGTCTTTCATGGCCAAAACTAACTTGTCACAAACCCTTCTATTTTTAGCCAAAAATAGTTCATCTTTCATAATGAGCCCATGTTCACAAGCCAAATCAAAGACCTCAGAGCGTTTTGATCAAGAACTCACCTTATATTCAGTTTTGATCAATCACATTCTTGAAAGTCGGTAACGAACAGCTGCATAGAATTTCAGGGCGTTTCCACCACAAGTGACCACTTGCATAGGTCCACATCCCCTAAATGCTTTTACAAATTTACATTGAAATGATAAGATGTCAAATTTCAACTAATGTGACTTTGACCTGAATAACAAAAACTACAGGTTCAGGAGCAGGATAATGGATAATGAATTTTCCGAGCAACTCCTAATTGACCGAGTTTGCATTTCGAGACAAAAGCAGCAACCTGGAATCACAAAATCATCTTATATTCAAGTGAGAGAAAAACTATAGATGATAGGTATTAACCGTTAAAATACCCTAGAGCTGGAAATATGTCATATTATCATTGTATCTTAAAATATTTTGGAGTTCCTTAAATGATATTATAGGAGTCATTTCCATATTTCATGAGGTATTTTCTTATTTAAGTACAACAATTAAGAATTTAGTATTGGTACAAGTAGAGTTCAGTTCTTCGTACATTGTATCGCATCAAATCAATATCAATTTCAGTTATTCATTAGCTTATTATCTCTTTTCTTTCTTCCATACGAAAACCCTAAATATTAACAAAAAGGATCAAAAACAATTTAAAACAATACTAGATTAAAAAAAAAACTAATCTAGAAAGTTGGATGAAACTTTGAAAATGCTACAGTTGGGCTGGGAACAGGACCATTAGACTCTCATAAGTTAGAAACTGTTTTTGGATCTCAAGACAATGCAGAGCAATTTTACAAAAACATTGGTTTTGTTAAACTTATGAAAATGAAAGTGACTAAGCGTGGTAACTTACATTATCAACGACAATCACGTCTACAGCTTCACTTTCTGTTAATGTATCAACTATGCTTTACAAATTTTCAGCATAATCGGGATTTGAGATGAGAAGGTTCTTGGTATTTACACCCATTGACTCCCAAGTGAAAGGTCTAATGCACTTTCTACATCAAGATACGCACAATATCCTGCCAAAAGAAAGAATAGAATTTATTAAATTGACAGGAGACGATACACAAAATAGCAACATTCTCCAACAGACATGGGGAAAAAGGCTAAGACTTCAGAATACTGAGCATCTTGAATTCAACTGACAAGTAGTTTACACAAACTTTATTCAATAATTAGGCCTAAAACTCAAATGAAAAGACTCTTAGAGACAATCAGCTTAATGCAGTCTGGGTGCGCTCGCACAGCAATAGTATTGTTTCAATAAATAATATAAGCAGAAATCATTCTACCTGTTTTTCATTTTCCATACATGACAAGAACTTCTTGGAGATCCTATAACCAAATTATTTGATTAGCTTGTAATACAAACAAAGTTCTTAGCCTCTTATTGCATAGTATATTCGCTATGCTAACCTCCTTCCAAATTATGGAAATCTTATTAGTTTTTAACCTGGTGGCACTATATGCATCAAGGAACAAAGATCATCAAGGAGACAAGAATGAAACAATTCAGCTTCATTTAATAGTAATTATCCATTTCATTTTTCATATTTCAAGTACATTTCATTTTTCATATTTCAAAAATTCGAGCATTAATGTACTGGATCATCGGTTGGCAAAAAAATACTTCATCTACATATACCTCTCATTGCTGCAGGTATAATTCCTAATTCTTAAACTACAAACACCAATAGACAATAAAGCCATCTGATGAATGTAACAAAATTGAAAAATAAATAATTCTTATGATATAATATCACATATATAATAATAATAATAATACTTATATCCTCAGCCACTTTCACAAAACTGACCCTTTAGAAGCTTCATAGAAGTCTTTGCTTGCAGTACAAGGTATTTGATCTTCATTTACCATGCAGTAGGAGTAGCTACCTTGTGCACATGATTAAAATGTCCCCTCATTCCTCCTCCTCTTCCTCCATTTCTTCCTCTTCCTCTACTCATCTGATACAAATTACCATGGTGATAACCAGGGTTCATAGACCGAGACATGTTGTTTTCTCTCTTTCTGTTATACCCATCACATGTTGCCCAATTACTATTCCAACCATTTCTTCCTTGATATTTGTTATGCAAGTCACCACCATAGTTCTCCCTCTGAATCCACCTCTGAGAATCATTCTGACTATTTTTCCATCCATATTCTTTTGCATGTTCAACAACAGGAGAATGATACTGTTCCCAAGAGTTTGTTTCCCATCCCTGAGCAGCATAGTTTGGTTCAGAGGGCTTTGTTACGTTTTCTTCTTCGTCCCCCCATCCAGGACCAGTCAATGACTGATTCAAGAGGAGAGAACTACCGAGAATCACGATTGCCTCGGGTTTTTGTTCCATGTTGCGGCGGGCCTCTGCTTCTCTTTCCACATCCAGATAAAATTCAGGGTCGACACTTGCATTCCAATCTACATCATCAATGTGAGTGTCGGGATCAGGCAATGGTATGTCGCAGGGAAGACCGTTGATCTCAGCCCAAAACCTGTTTTTTGCATTGTCAAACGCCTCTTTGACAGCAGAGTCGTTCCAGTTTACCACTTTGGGGTGCAGACACATATACTTATTGCCTTCTATTACCTTTCTCCATGGAACTGAACCAACCGAATTACAAAACTTCTTTTCCCACGAAGGCACTATTGGAAACCTCTTAGCTGTGAACCAAAAAGAATACATGGAATCAATTGATAATTTATCACACCGAGATAGCATGACGCTAAAATGTAATTCTAACATAATATGGTAAAGGAGTGAAAAACATGCAAAACTCGTGAAGAAGAATAAATACTTGTTTATTGAATGGCCAAATCTAGACAACTTTAGTTCAAAATCCGAAACAAATTGAATTTTTACATAGCTGGAGGTACAAAAGATCAACTGCTAAGCTTTCCTATTCAACAATTGAATGACGTAAGGATATTTTAAAAAGTAAATATGCCTCCAAAAGATTTAATTAGTAGATACCTAGATAGTTTCAGTTTAATATACGACATACCGAGTTCGAGTAAAGAAGAGTGTAGTTAAATAAACAGGAAATTTAGATATCTTTGGATTACTCTATTTCAATTCAAAGACATCACACATCACCCGGCTATCTGATTCTTACCAATAGACACCTACTTGATCATTGCCAAAATCAAGACCATTTTCAAATCAAATTAAACAAAAATCAAAATAGTTTCATGTACAAAAGATAGACTAATGAAAGGAAAGTTGGTTTCATGTAAGCTACATCAATATAGTGAGGTAGGGTTTGTTTACTATGTGTCATATCAAGATTCGATTACTAGATATTCAATTAGAAATAACATGAAATCAAAGCACAACACAGACAGAAGTGATTACAGAACATAATTGGCAGAAGATCCAACAGAAACATAGTTATCTATCAACTTTGTACATTTCAATAATTGATTGACGTAGGGACCAACCAACCTGATGAACATGCAAAACACTAACCAAAGAAATGACAACATTTCATATCCTTAAAACAAATCACAAGCTCTAAGACTTTTCTCAGAAAATGAGACCATCAAACCAAAATTCATTCCTAGGCAAAAAAAATTCCAAATACATTGTTGAAACCAAAGTTACACAACACTAATAGATCCCCAGACACAAAGTTACACAACCAAAATTTCTCATTCAAAACCAGCCAATAAAAAAATATATAAATAAGAAAGTCCAAAATTTCAAACCAAAATCCCAATTGAACACATTCAAAAGTGATTATAATCAAGGTTTTAAAAAACCCATTTGCAACCACAATTGAAACAGCATATCAAGATAATTTTCAATTACTCCACAACACATGTATGTGACATCAATTATTCACAATATCAAAGATCCAACATAAAATTCTAGCATTCCTTAAAACAAATCAAAATGAAAAAAAGAAAAAAATAGTTTCACAAAAAACATAGAGTAATCCATGCAAAAAACTGAAGAATGGAGAAAGAGAAAATAAAATGGAAGTAACTAACCCAAAGGTGGTTTTCCATTATAGGATGAGGATCTCCACTGACCCACTTGACTGATCCCTTGGTTTTTTGTCCAATTAGCCATTTCCAGAATCAAAAGAGAAAGACCTGGATGAGGAAATTGAAAAGTTTTTATCGAAAACAGCGAAGAAACACAATTGAAGCAAAAATTAGCAAGGTTTGGGGAATGGGATTTCAGAAAGAGAGAGAAAGACACGTGATGATGATGATGATGATGATTTGGACACAAACAAAGACAAGAATTGTTCCGAGGTTTCTTCTTGCTTATGACATCACTTTGTACTTTGTACTTGTCTATGACTGTCTATGTGGAGTATTATTTATAGCACATGTTTCTTCTCTTTTTTTTGTCTTTTTCTTCAATTTTTTTATTCACATTTATTTTATTGAGTGATTAGGAAAAGGTGGCAACCCATGGCTAAAAATAGTATAGTATCTCATTTTTTGAGAATTAATTAACAAATATCTCTATGTGAAATTCCCTAAAAAGAAATATATCTCTATGTGAAATAGAATAATTACATGACATTATCAAATTAAATAGTCGATGTTTATTTGTATTTGAAGTTTAATACTATATGTCTATTCCTTCAAAAAAAAAAAATACTATATGTGTATATTTTTTATTATTTATTTTTGTATTCTTTTCCCTCTCCTCACACACTTTTAATAATATTATTTTTCAATAGAAATACAATCTTCTTTATCATACATAATTTTCTTTATATTATTTCTTTCTTTTCATTTACTTTATTGGAAAAAAAATTCATTTCTTTCTCCCTCGCCCTCTTTTAATATTATTTATTTATTGATAAAATTTAATATTAGTTTTCTACAGGAACAAAATCTTTTTCATCATATATAATATTATAATAATAATATGTTTGTAAAAAAAATTATGTATGATAATAAAGTTATTTTTTTATGGAATGAATGATGATAAAGTTATTTCTTTTAAGAATATAATAATATACTAGTAATAATGTATCCGTTCTTGTTTATGTTATTTCTATCTTTTTGTTTTTTTTTATTTCTTTCTAATTGTTTTTAATTTTGGAAATATTTTCATTTTTCTCTTTCCACTTTAAAATTATGTTTTTTTTTTCATTTCTTTCTAATCGTTTTTAATTTTGGAAATATTTTCATTTTTCTCTTTCCACTTTAAAATTATTTTCGCATGGGAACAAATCTTCTTCATTTACGAAAAATGATTTTTTGGTGTACCTTTAGGAGAGGTGCAATACAAGGAGGACATCCATCCTAGTATCACTCTTGCCTATGCAAACTTAATCACGGAGTTCTGATGGAATTCGGTGCATTAATGTTGGTATAATCTCACCTTTATGAAAAATAATTTGAATATGCATTTATTTTTATATCAATTCTTATCATTGATTTAATAATCTTTAATTGGAAGGATGTAATGCTTTTTCTATTTTTACATATTTTTTCATCAGATTTTTTATTAAATAAGATATTATAATATGATTTTTTAGTAGAATGGTCTAATTTATTAGTCCTACCTGTTCATTTTCCCAATATATTTTAATATTTTTCCAAAATCTTTCGTATCCTAATTTAATATTTCCTCCTTCTAGTCTTGACCGCCGTCTCTAATTAATTTTAAGATTTTTTGATAATTTTTATTGTCCCTTTTTATAAGACTCGTTAATTATTTCAAACTAGTATAAAATACTCCCTCCGATTTTATATATAAGAAAATTTTATTAAAAAATAAATCAGTCCTAATTATAAGAAAATATCACAACTTTTAAGGTGTAATATTGTTTAAAAGACTTTTTTACCCCTTATTTAACGTTTTCATTTTTAATAATTAGTAGGTGTATTTAATGTTTCACAACTTTTTATGAGGGTATATTTGTAAAAATATTCAAAAAGTTACACTAGTTAATGATTGCATCAGTTTTGATTTTTTTTTTTCTATAATAAGGACCGGAGGTATAAGTTATGTTATTTAGGTACATATACTCAAATTTAATATACATTTTTTTCTTTAATCAACAATAAATAACATGTTGAAAACATAAACTAACTATTTCTCTTAAAAGGATAAAATTGTAAAAACAATAGTGATTACAAACAACTTTAATACAAATATCAATTTTCTTAATTCTCATGATTTATTCAAAAGGGTCTTATAATTAGGGACGAATGTAGTAATAAGTTATTTCATCATTTTGATATTTCATTTTATTAATATTAAATTTAAATTAAAGTATTTAATGTTTTCAAAATATAAATAGTATTGAATGAATGAAAAATGTATTAGAAAATTAATTGAAGGTGTCTTGAATGAAAAAATATCATATTTACTCTATTTTAATTTTTATTTAAATCAAATATTATGATATAATTTATTTTGTCGTTCTAGTTTATCTTCATAAATATTTTTTGTTTCAAAATTCTATCATTAATTTTTTTTTCTCGTCAAAAAGTTTGTTGTCCGGACAAATGGCATCCTTGTTGTCCGATTTTCCACAACTGAAATACACAACATGTAATCTTTCATATTCACAATATTAAGAACAAGGCCTAAAGCATTCACAATGAACTTTGAAGCGAGTTTTTTATACAGGTCTTTCCACACAATAACGATCAAATTGAGCACAAGTGACCTCTTCCATAGGTCCACGTCTCCCAAATGCTTTTGGACTAAATCTAACTTGTATACGTGAGACATTATTGAGTGATAAATGTAATGGTTCATTGGTATAAATTGATAATCAAATTATAAGAGGCGCAATTTCAAGTAATGTGCTTTGATCTGATTAACAAAAACTATGAGAGTTTTGGAGTGCGAAAAATAAAATTTTCGTAGTGCTTACTTGAGTCATCATGCACGAAAGTTAACATTGATTCGTAGCAACTCCTAATGGACCTGAATGATAACTAACTTGTGTAGCAAGTTAGTGTCTTAAATTTTGTTGTAACTATTAATACTTTGAGTACGTGTGATTGTATACCTCTATCATTTTTTAAGATTTTTAGATTCTCTTCCTACCTTTAACTTCATAATACCTCTCTTTTTTCTCTCTCTTAGAGATCCTTTCCGCGTGAGAGAGAAACTAAAACGAAATGTATTGCTCCATCTCTCTCAAATTATATGATGTTTTGGGCATTTCACATGTATTAAAAAATATAATTAATTTAATATAGTAAAGAGATATTATAAGTTGTTTTACAAAATTAATCTTAATGAATTGTATGAAAAAGATAAATTAAAGAATTGAACGAATAGAGAGTAATAAAAAGTTAAGGATATAATATGAAAAGTACCATTAATTTTCATTGGTATTGTAAAACGACATGTGATTTGGGACACATAATTTAAGGCGGAGAGAGTAACAGTTAATATACCTTAGAAATACGTCATAATTTCATGTTATTCATTAGCTTATTCTTTCTTTTCCTTCTTCCCTACCAAACCCCTGATACTTTAAGAAATTATCAAAAGAAATAAAAAAAAATAGCAAGAGACGGTATAGAAAGATAATCTAATCTTTGTTCAAAAAAAAATATATAATACAATATAATACTCCCTCCGGTCTCTAATATAAGAAAAAAATTCTTTTTTTAGGTTCATTGAGTAGTCAATGTATCTGGTCTACATTGTAAAGCAGATACATTAATTATTTAATGAACCTAAAAAAAGAATCTTTTCTTATATTTGAGACCAAAGGGAGTATAATATAATATAAATAATTGGAAGAAAGTTTGTTATTACTGCTAGAGTTGGGCTGGACAGATGACCATTATATGATAAAAAATTTAGTATTTAGTCATGGATCACCAGATACAAAATATAGCATATCATCTATAATAAAGAATGAAAAAATTGTGTACCTTAATTATGTTGATGAAGGATAACCACCGGCAATTATGAGAGGGGTGACTACCCTCATTCCGTCTAGCTTTTGGTTTTCCCAATGCTGTTCAGAATGTTTAACCGTCTGATGGGATGACGTTTAAATAGCTAAACGGCCGAGGGCATGGACCTCTCATTGGGCTTAGCTAAATGGTCCAACCCATCACGGTCCATTTAGAAAGAATAGCCAAATCACACATATTCATCATCTAATTAGTGCTTAACACAATAGACCATAATATATATTATGACATTAACTTATAATAATTGATTATTGTCAATCCATAATTGATTAATTAAACAATTAATCCAACAATCTTCCACTTGGATGACAATACTCAATTACTAAAATAATATAAAATTTCACTTGTCATAAAGAATTTAAATTTATAGGTCAAAGACTCACTTTTCTAGCAAATGATAAATTTATAGTGACACATTTGAATTAAAAAGAATGTGTTATTAAAGAATGACCCAAGCATTTTAAAAATTCTATAACAAACTCCCACTAACCCAAAATATCATAGGCTTAATCAAATCATTATGAGTTACAATACTCATGTATATATGTCTGTGGTTAGTGGTTCTGCCAATGAGTTTTCAATATTGTCCACATAGGTACATGAATAGTAATTACTTATAGGAATAGCCTATTAAGAGAGTGTAATTACATATAGTCAAAATCAATAAATGTTCTTTGACATTCAATTAATCCAAGTTTTAGAAAAAAATGTGACTATGAAAATCCATAAAGAAATAGAAAATTCAAGAATCTCCAAAATGGATTAACATAGACACTTAGATTAAAGAAAAAAGATGTGGATTAATGTGGCCACTAAAATGTCAATAATGAACGAACATTTATGATTATCTCAAATTATAAGTACTACAAGAACACAATATCATACTTGATAGGAGTATTGATATTATATATTGTACTTAGTATTAATGACCTCAGAAAATGTAGAATGTTGGTAAAACAAAAGGACATTATATATTTGCATGCTAAGAGCTTATTGTGCATATTCCAACAAAATTGACTGAAACATCCAATTATGATGCTTATTGAGATAAAAAGAATTTTAATATATATCTCAATATATTCGAATGAGACTATGTTTAAAGTCTCTTAAGTTAAGTCATATTTTATAGTGTGCACAAGAGTATATGGCAATGACGAGAATTTTATATTGTATTTATACAATATTGTGTACACATTTCTCTTAATCTCACATAAATATATATAAAGAAGAGTGAGATTTTTCATTTGAGCTCATAGTATATAGTGTTGTGTACACACTCCCACTGATCCCACATATATATAAACAAGAGTAAGTGGAATTCTCATTAGTGATCACTGATATTTAGAAATATTTTAATAACGTAATATTCAACAGTGGGATACCTGATTACTAGTGCAAGATTATCAACATAAGTGGTTATACAATTTTAACCAATAGAGTTTCATGAACTCAACCACATAAAATAGGATATAAGACTCTATTCACAATTTTAGTAACTCACTCAAAACTCAAATGCTACAATTTACTTCCACACATTTG
>Ga0315914_1010848_pt1 | contig 11171 bp, 5 predicted proteins | sample MpolenodulesMG_FD_203920 | JGI IMG/M metagenome (GOLD analysis project Ga0315914, IMG submission 203920) | Medicago polymorpha root nodule microbial communities from Los Angeles, California, United States - elongated nodules | ecosystem: Host-associated > Plants > Roots > Nodule | place: USA... | reverse complement strand
TAAAGATTTGGTATATCAAATAACTTATATAACTTATACTCCCGTCGTCCTAAAATAACTGTTGACAAGAAATTAAAAACATCAATTTATATCAAGTTGAACTTTTAAAGATTTGGTATATCAAATAACTTATACTCCCGTCGTCCTAAAATAACTGAGTGTTTTTTCTTCATATTACATGTATTAATAAAAAATATATAAATGAAAAAGAGAGATGATTTTGAGTGCATTGTCAAATATTGATACATCTCTCATTATCATAAAAGCAAATAGAATATATTGAATTGATAGTTATGATATTAATTAGAGTTATAATTGAAAAAATGTTATTAATATTGCATTGAAAAATGAAATGAGTTAATTATTTTTTCTAATAATTTTTTGTGAATGACTCGGTTATTTTGGGACGGAAGGAATACAGAATGGTTCCGTGTTGGTTAACATTGTTTCGTAGGAAAATGATGCTGAAAAATGGATTTGAGATCCTGATTGTGATGTTGACTATTCAGCTAAGGGAGTCTATCACCTGCTACTCATGATGAACTGTTGAACCCTTAGCTCTCAGAGCTTATTTGAAACAAAGTTGTGTCGCTAAAAGTTTTGTTATTTGTTTGGAGGTTTCTGATCAATAAGATTCCGACTAAAGATAACTTGACATAAAGAAATTCTAACTTTTTGTTATCTCCAAGTGGTTGTGGGTAAAGAGTAGAATATTCATCACTTATTCTTTGATTGTGATTTTTTTTGGTCAGATTTGGTCTAGTGTTTTTTATTGGTAGGGATCTCTTGTGCTCACTCGAATAATGTCTATTTGGTTGCTCTCCAATTTTGTGGTCCTTATTTGTTTAACAATGATGTCCCAATTTGTTTTCAAGTGATTTAGATGGCTTGTATTTATGGAAAGAGAGGGAAATTTTATTGTTGCTACTAATATTTTGTCTTGCTTTTTGGTTTATGACTTTTTGTATTACTTTTTAGCCACATCTTGTGCTTGATTTGCGTAATTGTCCACATTAATTCAAGAGAGTTGTGGATGTGGTTGAGTCTTTTCTCGCGTGGTAGGTTCCTTGCCTCAAATGACTTTTCTGTTTAACTTATGATCTTCGGTGCAAAGAAGTTGTGCATTTAAGAGGTTGTGCATAAAGTCAAATTTTCCAATGATGACTTTTCGACTTGGTGTATTGTTAAGAAACGGATGCTCAACCCTTCAGGAATTCAAGCAATGATGTTTATTTATAATCCATAAAACCATACAATATAAATAATATGAATCATTCACGCCAACAAGTTTTCTAAAGACATTGTTTAAGGAATTCAAAAAATAAATAAATGGTCTTGGAAATACAAGTCAAACATTTGATACATTATTAAACACATCACTTTCTATACAAAAGTTTTCTATTTATATTGCTTTAAGGACACTTATCAGCATTCTCCGTATAAAATCAATCAAAATGGATAGACTTCATTCCGGATATAGTAAACGCCAGATGGACTACCATTAGGAAGCAGTGCTAACCTAACAGGATGAGCAGCACCTTCTTCTACTGTGAAGAAACCAGTATTAGCAGTTATATCTGTTTTGACATAACCAGGGCAAACACAGTTGATGCAGAAGTTAGGATACTTCTTTGCAGTAATTCTTGTATAGGCATTCATAGAAGCTTTAGCAATAGTATAGGCAGCTAAATACCTAGGCCAACCTTTTCTTTCTAAGGACCCTTCTTCAAAATCTTTGATAAACTCCTTTATTACTTCATCTATTCTCTCTTCTGTAAGGTTTTCAACATCACTGAAGACTCCTTTAGCCCATTCATTTGATACAAACTAATTTGACATCAATAATCAATATTAGAGATAATGCAACTTTAGTTCAAAGGAGATTATTGAGTAAAAACATAGCATAAAGTACACTATAAAAGTTCAATATATATATACTATGTTAGAGTCATTCAAAAATTTAAAAATAGATCATATTTAGTAATGATTTTAAGCATATAATTACAAGCTTAATCATTATTAAGAATTTATTTATGTAAAAATAAGCTTACCTCTATCTTGCCCAATCCTGATGATACATTGACTACTCTTGGTGAATCAGAAAATTGAAGGAGGGGAAGAAGGTATTCAAATGTTCTTTTAGCTCCATAATAATTTATTTGAATGCATTCTTTAGCTGACTCAAATGTATATGTCATTGTCCTTCTCAATTCCTCATCAGATTGTGCCTGCAAGTTAAGAACAGCAGTGTTGTTATTTTCGGATTTGTCATTTGACATTGAACATTGTCTATCAGAATGCCATAATACTACACAAAGATATGATCAAATTGAATAAAAATCTTCACTGTGTTACATCTAGTAAAATGATGTATAATGGGAAATATTGAAGTTTGGTCAAAGTTCTTAATATAATTTCTGGTACATATGCATGATGGATGTTCAAATTGATCAAGAAAAGTATGAAATTGACTATTGATGATCCATTCAGTGCAGGGTTGCATCAAGTATCAATCTTTTTCTGCATCTATAATTGAGTAGATTCATAACATGTGTTGGTATATACTAACCCCGTTTGTAATGAGCACTTGACTGTATAAATCACTGTCTTTAATTTCAATTCCGTTAATCCCGGCATTGTTAACCTACACAATACAATCTTTGTTCATGAAATATATACAGAAAACAAATTCATTCAAAGAAAATTCCACAAGGATTATAACTGATTGAAACAAAAGTGTTTGGATAATCTCCCACCACTTACGGAAAAAAGTTGGTAAAGCCTAACAAGATATGAGCTCACTAAACAGAGAAACTAAGTTAGCAAGGTCTTCTGTCCGTGGTCAATGACAACAAAGATAATGGAATCCACAATTGACTGCTGTTGTATGCTCGTTTCGACCAAGAGTTGTTTCAGTAATATCAAAACTGATCACCTGATCGGATCAGATTGACTACTTTTTATCTGGTCCGTCGAAGGTGAGGAGCTGGTGAGTATCACGAGTCAAACTCCCAACGACAGGGGGTACAAACCTCCACACTGGAGGAGAGGGAGCTCCGGAAGACGGGAGGAAAATGGCCAAATAGGGCACGCCAGCCGATTGGGAATAGTATCTTAGTTTCAGCGTTTCAACTACTAGTACTACTCCCTAATTTTTTGGCATTTTAAAGTTTCAGCATTTCATTTAGTAAAAATAATTAACATTCATTTCATGTATGTTTTCGGTGTTTGTAAGGATACAAATAGAGTACAAAACAGGACAAGTAGATCATTAATTATTAAATTTCAATGTTACCAGAATATCAAGTTTGCCAAACTGAGATTTGATAAAATCAGCAAGAGTAGCTACACTTGTAGCATCAGCCACATCTAGTTGATGAAATACAACAAAATCAGATAAACCAGATGCTTTGAGTGTTTCCAAAGCATGAAGACCTCTATTTTCATCTCTTGCTGTAAGCACCACTTTGATTCCAGCTGAAGCTAACTGCCTTACTATCTCTAATCCAATTCCCTTGTTTGCACCTGTCACCACTGCATACCTGAGAAAGAGGAAGAACACACAAGGATTATATAATATCGATTAGACTCGAAAAATGGTTAGATATGTCAATATCTTCTTATTGCGAGGGTTAGGTAACTCAACTGGTTTGAGCTAAGAGTTATAGGAATTGGAGGTCCTGGATTCAAACTCGAGTAGAGTAGAAAAATATTAATCTAACAATTAATTATTATTAATATTTGCCGTTTCAAAAAGATATCTTCTTATTAATATTGGTCCTTTGGTTTGGCCTCACCATCTCCATCAACCTCAACGCCATGAATATACATAAACTTGAAGAAGTCGCACAAAATACAAGAAACCATCAATTTAATTTTTATAGTATATGAAATTCCATGAACTCAACTCTCTTGATTTAGTCTCAACTATCTTAATAACATGAACTAAATTGATGGATTTTATATAATTTATCGACTTTTTATTGCGTGTGTGTGTTTCTATATATAGTTTGAAACTAAATTGGAGTGAAAGTTATAGTTTAGTAGTAAATTGATGGCTTATTCCAGAAAATATGTCAATCCAACAATGAACAAGACAAATCAGATATAATATTCAGAGTAAATAAAATCATAAAAAAATAAATATATATCAACTTTGAGTAATAACAAGGAAGATTTTCCTGATCGGGAAAGGTGTAGGGTCAACGGATACAAAAGATACAAAAAAGGAAAGAAAGATAGTACATAGTACTACTTACCTTTCTCTATGTTCTCCCATATTCTTTAGTTGTACTTTGGAAATTTGATTAAAGAGATATTTGTTGTTCTATTTTGTTACTAATGTTGTCTTTGTGATAGCTTAATGAAGATGAAGATGTGTCGGTAATTGAGAGCAACAACACACACGTGGATAAAGAAAACGATGATGTCATGATATAGGGAAAATTCTATGAGTTAAATTCAAATGTTAACGTTACTGAGTGTAAAATATTTGATATCATGGATATGGTTGGAATATACTATGAATATAAAAATGAAAATACAACTAAAAAGTCAAACATATCTTTTACTTTCCGCGTCACTTTTCATATATATCTAACAATTTCTCCATTCACGGACGACGTGAGACTAACCACTTACACTTTAATCAAACAATCTCATGCTTAAGTGTGAGTTTGTCACATCCTATATATACATGATCCAATGCCAGGATCCACTCCCGTTCTCCCACCGATTCAAACTGCACCTTAACACCACTTGTTGGGGAGACCAGAGGAGTGTTAGGAGCTATGAAGCCCAGATACTCCAAAATGGAGACGTACCCGTATCAGATACCGATACTTCACGGGTACTCTCGGATACGTATCCACGAAGTATCAGAACTAAATATTTTAATTTTTAAAAAATATTTTATCGGATACTTATATGATACTCCACAGATACACCAGGGTACTTATAAGATACTTCACATATACGTATCCTAGAAAAAATTAAGGGTAAAAAAGTGAGACAATGTTGTGAAAGTTCAGTGGAGATGTATATAATTCAATTTTAGATATGCATCACTAGAATTGTTTCTTGATGAACCACTTAAAATAATACTTCTTGCGGATGAGGGTAACGAGAGAGAGAAGATTCAACTAATCAACATTAGACAAAATTTGTGTAGAGTTCTTTTAATGATGCTTCTCTTGATATCCCAACATATGAATGAAAATATAATATGGTTTATAAGAAAACTTTACATTTTTTATTTTGATCACATGTATTATTTTTATAATAGTATAATAATCAAGAGTAATCAATGCTTATTTTCTTGAAGTATTTTACATGCATATAAGTCTTGGTATCAAAAATTTGTTAACGTATCTTAACCGTATCGCATCCTAAATTTTAAAAATTTTGCGTATCCAATTACCTGTATCACGTATCCAGGCTTCATAGGTTAGGAGCAACAATAATTCAATGCTCCATAACCAGAAGAGAAGGTGCGACATCTCTACACTAAATTGTAGACATTAGGCATAGGATCGCCTCTCTTATATATTCCATATTCTATCAATTCATAGTTGGTGTGGGACTAATCTCACAATTGAACTCAACAATCCCCCTCAAGTATGAGTCTCCTACATCATATACTTGCATCACCATTATTATGAACAGAACATGCCTCCTGACTACTCTGCCAAGAAGACTATCGGTACAACAATCCAATACCAGGATCCCCCTCCCGCTCTCCCACAAAGCTGAACCAGGCTCTAATTGTCTCCGATTAGATTTGAACTTGTGACCCGATATGCACCAGACAAACTAAACAAACACACCTTTAAAAAGAATATTTTCTTAGAGGCCTAAAATAAGAGGCTTGAACGGTCTTAAACTTGAATCAGCCCTGCCTCCAATTTCTGCATTCTGATGTTGAACCCTAGGACTAACATGAGTATGCCTTAAGAAATTCATAAAAGAAAATTGTCTTCAAAATACAAATCAAACATTTGTAATACAACATTTTCAACACAAAAGTTTCTTCTTTAAATTGCTTAAACAATGCCATACAAACACTTATTAACACTCTCCAAATAATATCAATCAAAATGAAGAGACTTCCTTCTGGCTATAGAAAAGGCCAGACGGACTACCATTGGGAAGTAGTGCTAACCTAACAGGATCTGCAGCTCCTTCTTCTACAGTAGAGAAACCGGTATTAGCGGTTATATCGGTTTTGACATAACCAGGACAAACACTATTGATGCAGAAGGTATGATATTTCTTTGCAATAATTCTTGTATAGGCATTCATAGAAGCTTTAGCAACAACATAGGCAGCTGCAAACCTAGGCCAACCTTTTCTTTCTAAGGACCCTTCTTCAAAATCTTTGATAAACTCCTTTAACACTTCATCTATTCTTTCTTCTATAAGGTTTTCAACATCACTGAAGACTCCTTTAGCCCACTCATTTGATACACACTGATTTGACATAAATATCAATGATAATGCAAATTTAGTTAAAGGAAATTGGTTAAAAAGATAAACTAAATAACAAAGTATACCTATAAAATTTAAAAGTTACAAGAAAGGTTCATCAAAACATCAAAAATATGGTGAACATTTAAGTAATTTGGTGTAAGCAAAGTCCATTATCTACATTTACTAGAAAAGTTGAGTTTGATATGAAAATTAAAAACGGAAAAGCAATGAAAAGTATCACAGAATTAGAGAAGAATTTCATTTTTCTGGTCTTCAATTTTTATTTATAAGTCAATATATTTTGTAATGATTTTTTAAACACTATAATTACAAGCTTATTCATTTTCAAGAATTGATCAATGAACATATTAGCTTACCTCTATCTTGCCCAAAAAAGACGATACATTGACTACTCTCGGTGAATCCGATAACTGGAGGAGGGGAAGAAGGTATTCAAATGTTCTTTTAGCACCATAATAATTTATTTGAATGCATTCTTTAGCTGACTCAAATTTTTGTGTTACTGCCCTTTTCAATTCTTCATCAGATAGTGCTAGCTGCATGGTGAGAACCAGTCAAATCAAAATCAAACAAAGCCATCATAGATGTTCTTAAGACCAATAAAAATATTTGTCATAAAAACAAAACACAGCTATTCAACATAATAAACATCGAAAAGCTTCCAACACAGTTTAAAATTTTACAAGATGACTAGTACTTCTCATATATCATGACATTTTCATGCCGTGACATGGTTTATTCGTAGGGAAGGAACAAAATCAATGCTTTTACTTTCGGATTTGTGGGCTGATCCAATGAAATTTCTCAGAACTGTTTTAATACTTCTCTTATCTAAAAAAAATAAAATATGACATTCATCCTGTACATTGATTGTACGGTGGCTACAAAACCATTGGATACATAAATCCAACGGTTTTCAATTATTGCACCAGTGCGACCACTTGCATTGGTTTGGTCACTACAGAGAATTAATCCATACTCCACCAATGAACATATCACCCATGGCTGCAAGACCAAAGAAATTAAGACAGATCTTCAAAATTTGGTTGACATTGAACATTGTCTATCAGAATGCCATCATGCTACACAAAGATATGATCAGAATCAATAAAAATGTTCATTGACTGACACTGAAGTTTGGTGTTTTGGTTGGTAAAAATTCTTAATACAATTTCCAGTATATATGCATCGTGGATGTTTAAATTGATCAAGGGTAAAAAATCGATCAGAACCCATACAGTGCAGGTTGATTCAAGCTTCAAACTTTTTCAGCATCTATTATTCACTTGATACAAAACATAGCTCAATACTAACCCCGTTCGTAATGATTGCTGAAGAGAATAAATCAGTGTCGTTAACTTCAACTCCGCTAATCCCAGCATTGTTAACCTACACGAAACAGTCTTCGTACATGAAATACATACAAACAAACAACATGTATCAACTCTAATAAGGAACTTTTAATGACTTTAAAGAAAATTATCAAGCTGGTTAAATGGAAAATAGGCTGATTATACTAAAATAAGTAAATCTATCAAATGCAGCGTGACATTTTATACGACTAGGGAAGACAATGAGGGGTGGAGACGATGAGGACTCCTGCTCCTCAAACCCATATTACAGAACATATGGTGTATTAATTATTAAATCTCATTGTTACCAGAATATCAAGTTTGCCAAATTGGGATTTAACAAAATCTGCAAGAGAGGCTACACTTGCAGCATCAGCAACATCTAGTTGATGAAAGACAACAAAGTCAGAAAGACCAGAAGCTTTGAGTGTTTCCAAAGCATGAAGACCTCTTTTCTCATCTCTTGATGTAAGCACAACTTTGATTCCAGCTGAAGCTAACTGCCTTACTATCTCTAACCCAATTCCTTTGTTTGATCCAGTCACCACTGCATACCTGAGGAAGAGAGATCAAGAGGAAGAAGACACAAAAATTAGGAAAATATAAGATTCAAAAACATGGTTAGATATGTTAAAAAAGCGGCCTGCATGGTGCAGGACATATGGTCCAAGACCAATTTTTAACTTAATATCACTCTCTTCAATTTAGTCGTTAAATCATAAAAATTTGAGCAGTCTCTGGAGTATATAAAACTCGGAGTAGTCCATATTATTAGAATGTTAAATACTTAGTTGACAGATTTTCATATATTTTAACGACTAAATTGACGGATTTCATTATGGACTAAATTGGAAAGATAATAATGTTTAGGGTTCCAAATTGATGGTATATTCAAATGTTAGCATTAGATATAGAAGAATAGGGGATAATAACATGGAACTTTTAGGGCCTAGGTAACCAACTTATTTTCGCTCAAAAGAAGAGGCAAACAACTTATTTGTAGGATATAGCACAAACACTTATTATCATAAGCGTTTATGCATAAGCTTACATAAGCTATTTTTATTTGTTTTTGTGTATGCTATAAGTTGTTTTCATAAGCTATATTGGAGAACTTATGAAAATAAACCGAAAAGAGTTTGCGAAAATTGTTATAAGATGTTTTCATAAGTTCTCCCTAACAGTCTCGTAAAACTTATGTCATTAGATAAGCTCAGATAAGTCAATCCAAATAGGATAATTTAAAAAATAAAAATAAATAAAGAACAATGGATAGCTCTCAAGTTCGAATCCTCAAAGTGCTAACAATTTCGACATGGATAACTCTTCTTGATGGGTAAATAAGAATTTGCCTCCTATAACAATATATAAGGGAATACATCTATTTGACTGAATTTTTTTTATACTTTTATAATATTATTTAAATTATAAATTAAAAAAATAGTAAAATCTTAGAACTGCACCAATTGATGACAATGACCTAATCCTGTAATCCCCTAGGGAATCTCTTATTTTAAGATTTAGTATCTATGAAATATCTATATTGGGAAGGAAAAAAAAATTAGATACCTAATGGGCATAAGGTCTACTCCATTTTAAGTGGAACTCATGTTTATTTAATATTAAAATACTAAAATGTAATTATATATTAAAGTTATTAATAAATTTCTAATGAATCATATTAAAGAAATTTGTGTGAAGTAATAATAAATTGGAGGGATTTAAATGTTTATATACTACTATTAAAAAATTTAAAATAAACATCCCTATCAAAAAATAGATGTCTCATTGTGAATCTTCTAACGATAAATTTGGCTGTCTTATTGCCGCAACAGATCTATTGATCTAAGGTGTGTGGGGTTAACAAAGTGATGGTATAGTACACAGTACAGACGAGTGTAGGATACAAAAGAGGAAAGTTTGTGTACTTACCTGTCAGGATGTTCTCCTCCCATCTTTAGTTCTCTTCTTTGTTTGACTAATGTTGTTGTCTTTGTGAGTTTGTCTTGTTTCTTTTGTTGCTTAGTGAAGATGAAGATGTTGACTTAAAAAAAACCACACGTCCTAGTGTAGCCTCGGTTATCCTCCACATTTATTCTTTTTAACAAACCATCGATGTTTTCCCAAAATCATTCTATAAGGAAAATTATTATTTTTTTTACAAAAAGCTTAAGACTCAAATACCATTTATTTATAGAGGGATTTATATTGTTGAACCAAAATTGATTTTATATAATGTCTCTAAAATTTTGATGATAACAATATATAAAAAGAGCAATTGAATATGTTAATGTATGTTCAAGTATATAGGAAATAACAAGATTTTGAGCATATACAAAGCATCTGAATCAAGCGAGAAGTTGAAGTTTTGGATCAGACTCTGAAGGTCAAGAGCATTTTTAAGATTGAAGACTCTGAAGGTATCCACTCTTTGAAGGGCGCGTTAAATTCAGAAGACTATGTTTGGTCTTGTCATCTTCTAGGATGGTCGTTGTCAAACTCTGATACTACATATTGCCTTCTTACCACGTGCAGAATCAAACAAAAAATGCAAGGACTAAGGGAGTGAAACAGATAATTTCAATAAAGCAAAGGAGTTTCAAATGACATTAACCAAATCAAACAACATTCCAATGTCTTGTATTAAGCTTCTCAAAGACTCAAAATTTATGCGTTGACACCTCTCCAACGTCTCTCAGATTTCCCTCTATACAAGGAGCTGAAGACTTGGAGAAATATATAATATGTTGCATATTTTGAAAGTGCTCTTACTCTGTCAAAATCTATAGCACACTAAACACTTTTAATTTCTTACAAACTTTAAATCTTATAAATTCTTAAGTCTTAAGAGTCCAATCTGAATTGTATTGATTACACCTCTGATTGTATATCAAGTGTAAAACTCAAACAATCTTTATTTGATTAAGTTAGATTGTAGAAGTCTCTTTCAGTTTAGATTGATTGGAGGAAGACTATTACTTGTGTGATTGAGTATTTGAAGTCTCTTGCTTATGTGTTTGAGCAATTGTAATCTTAGTGATTATTGTCAAAATCCCTAAGAAGTGCAATGGAACTAGACTACTCTCAGTTTGTGAAAGGAACCAAACATACCTATATATTACACAATTTGTTCCTTATTTTATTTCAGGTAACACTTTTGTTCTACTTTTTTTTTAATTTAATCCTTTATGTTATAAAATGTCAATATCGTATCTTTTTTAAAAGATTTTTTCAATGAAATTTAGGTCGTATGATGAATATTTTATTTTGTTTATGAATTTGATGTGTTTTTTTATAAGTTTTTTTTAATGGTTTTTTGATTTTTTTCTA
>Ga0315914_1010845_pt1 | contig 11174 bp, 9 predicted proteins | sample MpolenodulesMG_FD_203920 | JGI IMG/M metagenome (GOLD analysis project Ga0315914, IMG submission 203920) | Medicago polymorpha root nodule microbial communities from Los Angeles, California, United States - elongated nodules | ecosystem: Host-associated > Plants > Roots > Nodule | place: USA... | reverse complement strand
ATTGAATTCAAAAATATATTATTCAATACATGAATATATTATTGAGTACAGAAATATATTATTGACTATCAAAATATATTTCAGATCATGCACTAAAATATATTAAATTGCCTACCAAAATATTTCAAATTGTATTCCAAAATATTCTAGATTGCGTTCCAAAATATTTTAGCAAAACTTGGGGACTAAGAAAAACACTTTTTAATAATGATTAAATTAATTATTTAATTTATCATTTCCAAATAATAAAATATATATCAATGTATATATTTTCTCTGGTGCTTACTTCGTTCACTTAATTATGTACTCCTATTAGAGATACACCTCCACTATATAAACACTACTAATGTGTGTGTTCAATCCGATGTGGAACTTCCACTTTTTTTCAATTCACACAACACTAGTTCTACCCAACATGAGAATTTGTGTTTAGTCTTTTAAGTCAATTAAGAGATTACAGTGTTGTTTGATGTGATTCATTTTAAAGTTTTAGATAAGTGATATATATGGATATTTAAAAATTGTAGTTAAGTGGTTTAAATAATTAAAAAGTGTAAAATAAGAAGTGAAGTCGATTTATACCACCCAAACAGCAAACTATGACGACGACTTTAAGTTCACGTGTAGTACTACTGGAGTCGCTGCTTTTTGAGTGGAGCATATGGATTAAGGTGGCCCACACAGCTAGCCAAGATTGAAACTAAACTAGACTAGACGACCACATCTGCTTGCTTCTCACTCTCAATAATTATTTTGAATAATTGTTATGAAATCGATCTCTGAATTGGTTTCCTAAATCCGTTGTTAGAAAGGTTTTGCTCATCCAATAAAATGGTGAAGGAAAAGGACTCAGAAACCATCGGAGATAGTCTACAACAGTCTTCCTCATCCAATGTCAATCCTACCTCGGATCATTATTTTTCCTCCGGTATGTATGTTTCTCTCCAGTTTCCTACAACGTTGACATCTTCATTATTTTTAACATTTAAATCTAACTCATTTATTTTTTTAAAGTTTTGAAAAAATCTCTATTTTTGAGTAAATTTTTAAATAATCTATTTTTAGGAATACAAAGAAAAATCTAGTTTTTTTTTTTAATATATAACAAACATGCTTTTTTCTTTTATTTTTATTATAGCGTTTAGTCGAAAACGGGTGTTCTTAAGCTTCAGCGAGGAAGATGCTCTTTCCTGCTTCACTTTAGATCTCAATGACGCTCTTCACGATGCTGGAATTACAGTTTTTAAACACGATCATGTGCTTCAAAGAGAAGATCACATTTCAACATCATTATCAGGTGCAATTGAAGAGTCTAAAATTTTTATAATTGTTTTCTCCAAAAATTATGCCAATTCGAGACGGTGTTTGGAAGAATTGGAAAGAATAGTGAATTGTGGTAAAACCATAGGAGAAGTGGTTGTTCCGGTTTTCTACCATGTAGGCCCTACTGAAGTTCGTCATCAGACCGGAGAGTTTGGAATATCTTTTCAAAGACTTTTGAACAAAACTTCAAACGAGGTGGAATTAGTTTTAAGTTGGAGAGCGGCTCTTCGTCGGGCAGCTAGCATAGCCGGGTTTATAATACTGAATTCCAGGTAATTTCGTTCAACAATTACTACTGTTCAAATATTTCAATCTTCATTGCAACTTTTTTAGGCAACAAAAATTTATTCACACCCTCCATGTAGGAGGGGTGGATTCAGGACTATATTTTTGGCGTGACTAAGATGATAAAGTCAAACAATTTGCCCAGTGAAATCAAATATCATGTACTATTTCAACACACACATTCAACTATAATTTTGATGCGTGCTTTTGTAAACATTCTAGCTTCAACACATTCTATTTGTGTAGGAATGAAAGTGAGGTTATCGAACGCATTGTTGGCAGAGTTTTACGCTTGTTTAGTTCGAATCCTTCCTGCTGGCCCGCGCTTACGCCGCCATCAACGCCTCCTATTTCAACAGGAGACCAATCAATCGTACAAGAAGGTGATCATAGATTATTTTATTTTAAGTCTATTACATGAATTTAGTTTAAAGCCACACATTTATTTTAGACTTATATGCATTTGTGCTTATTTTAAATTTTCATTTATGGTCTGTGGAGTTTACATGACTACATTGATGGACCAATTTTTTGAATAGGGGAAGAAAAGTGCTTTTAAACCTTTATTTGTTGATTCTCTCTTTTTCTTATTCTTTTGTATTGTAGCATCTAGGCAGCCGAGGCATGGACAGAAACCGATTCTCAGATTGGATCCGACTTCAAATTCGGTGGTTTTGGATCCAAACCCTAATCTGGTTTCGAGTCCAGAATCGGATCCAGTTTTATATCCGGTGGTTTCAGACCCAAAACCGGATCCGGATCCAGAATCAAAACTAAAACCGGAACGAGTAAGGATTCACGACGTGTTCTTAAGTTTCAGAGGGGAGGACACTCGTTCTTCCTTCACTTCACATCTCTATGCAGCTCTTAAAAATTTCGGAATTAAGGTTTTTAGAGATGATAATGAGCTTCAAAGAGGAGATTACATTTCAAGCTCATTATCACACGCAATTGAACAGTCTCGAATTTCTATAATTGTTTTCTCAAAGAATTATGCCGATTCACGATGGTGTCTGAATGAATTGGAAAAAATAATGAAGTGTCGAAGAACCATTGGGCAAGTGGTTGTTCCAGTGTTCTACCATGTAGATCCCTCTGAAGTGCGTAATCAGACAGGCAAGTTTGGAACAGCATTTGAAAGTCTTTTGAATAAAATTTTAAACGAGGTTGAATTGGCGCTAAGTTGGAAAGAGGCTCTTCGTGTGGCAGCTGGCCTTGCAGGTTTTGTAGTTTCAAATTTCAGGTAATTTTAGTCAATCATAACACTGCTGATTCTGCAAACTAAACTACAGTTGCTTAAATCAATTGGTTGACTCAAGCGGGTAACTAGCTTGAGGAAGGTCGAATTGATCGGAAATACATATTTTAAATTCTGGTTATATAATCATTGGTCAAAATTTAAATGTTCAGTTTGCCTGAGTACCTGAGTGGAGTTGCGTAACTCCTTGTTGATATAGATCATTTCATTTTACATAAAGTTTATTTACATTCTATTCGAAGTGTTCAACTTATTAATAATAACTTAAATAAATTAAAATTGTGTAACTAATGCAAATTACATTTTAATGTTAAAAACTAATATCTTATATTACTTTTTAATGTTCAGATATACACCTTTGTTTCTTTTTAATTGTATTTGTAAATTCCACTTTTCTTTTCGTCCAATTTTTTTTTTTTGTAGGAATGAAAGTGAAGCAATCAATGACATTGTTGAAAATATTTCACGTTTGCTTGACAAAACAGACTTGATTATTGCTAATTATCCGGTGGGCGTGGAATCTCGGGTACAAGATGTGATTCAGTTGCTAGACATACAGCGACCCAATGATGTTGTACTACTAGGGATATGGGGTATGGGAGGTATTGGTAAAACTACCTTAGCCAAAGCCATATACAACAGAATTGGTCGCAATTTTGAGGGTAGGAGCTTCCTTGCAAATATTAGGGAAGTTTGGGAGCAAAATGTTGGACCGGTTGACTTACAAAAACAACTTCTCTTTGATATTTGCAAAGAAGCGAAAACTAAGATACAAAGCATTGAGTCAGGGACAAGTATACTAAAGGGTAGATTCTTCCACAAAAGAGTACTTCTAATACTTGATGATGTGAATACATTTGAACAGCTAAATGCATTGTGTGGAAGTCGTAATTGGCTTGGTTCAGGGAGCAGAATAATCATCACGAGTAGAGATATGAACATACTTAGAGGTAATAGAGTTGACCAACTTTACAAAATGAAAGAAATGGACGGAAGCGAATCAATTGAGCTCTTTAGTTGGCATGCATTCAAGCAAGCGAGTCCAAGAGAAGATTTTGCTGAAATTTCAAGAAATGTAGTTGAGTATTCTGGGGGATTGCCACTAGCTCTGGAAGTCCTTGGATCACATTTGTTTGAATTGGGGTTAGAAGAGTGGAAGTGTGTATTAGAAAAAATCAAAAGAATTCCTAATGATCAAGTTCAAAAAAAGTTAAAAATAAGCTTTGATGCTTTAAATGATGACACCGAGAAAGAAATATTCCTTGACATAGCTTGTTTCTTTATTGGGATGGATAGGAATGATGTTATACATATATTAAATGGTAGTGAATTTTTTGCAGAAATTGGAATAAGTGTCCTTGTTGAGCGAAGCCTTGTAACGGTTGATGATAGGAACAGATTTGCAATGCATGATTTGCTAAGAGATATGGGAAGAGAAATCGTTCGTGAGAAGTCACCAAAAGAGCCTGAGGAGCGTAGCAGGTTGTGGTTTAATAAGGACGTGCTTGATGTAATATCAGAGAAAACCGTAAGAATTCATATACTTACTTTTGTTCTAATTTTATAATAATCTAAAGTTTAGCAAAGTAAAACAAACATTTGTGTCAATTGTTAACATTTATCTGTTTTGTTGATTATCACAAGAACTTCAAACATTAGTGTGATTGAGATTTGAAAATTAGTATGGTTGTGAATCATTTTGTGCTTCCCAGCCTCTAGTGACATAATCAATTTATGACAATTATTTTTTAATTTGTCTTGTATCTTCAATCTGTGCATATCTTACCCTTTTCCCATCATATTTCACAGGGAACAAAAGCTGTTGAAGGACTAGCTTTGAAATTGGCAACAGCAAATAGAAAATGCTTTAGTACCAAAGCATTCAAGAAGATGAAAAAACTCAGACTGCTTCAACTTTCTGGTGTACAACTTGATGGGGACTTTGAATATCTTTCAAGAAATCTGATATGGCTTTCTTGGAATGGATTTCCTTTGAAATGCATTCCTTCGAGTTTTTATCATGAAAATTTAGTCTGCATTGAGTTAGTAAACAGCAATGTCAAACATGTGTGGGAAGAGCCCCAGGTATTAATTACCACCTAAATCTTGATTCTTGTGCAAAATCTTTGATGTGGTTAAAAGAAGGGAAATCATGGGTTCCAATCTTGTATATTTGGTTAAATAGGTTTCAAATTTAAATTTCAAACTAATATATCAGGTCAAATGCTTTGACATGGCTTTTATTCATTTCTGCAAACATTACATACAGAAATGATGCCTTGTTTTAATTTTCCGCAAAAGTAAATATTTTAATTTCCATTCTCTAGGTTACTGATACATTGTAATTTTTTTATCCTTCATCACAAAGTTTTCTTGATAATATTTATGTTCTTGCAGAGGCTGGAGAAGCTGAAAATTCTCAATCTTAGTCATTCTCATTATTTGACACAGACCCCAGCCTTTTCAAACATGCCTAATCTTGAACAACTAGTAGTCACAGATTGTCCAAAGTTGTCAGAAGTTTCCCATAGTATTGGAGATCTAAAAAAAATACTTCTAATAAATTTGGAGAATTGTATTAAGCTTCAAAGCCTTCCAAGAAGTATCTATAAGCTGAAATCACTACAAACTCTTATTCTTTCTGGGTGTTTAATGATTGACAAATTGGAAGAAGATTTGGAACAGATGGAATCTTTAACCACCTTGGTTGCAAATAACACTGCAATAAGAAGAGTGCCATTTTCTATTGTAAGATTAAAAAGCATTGGATTTATCTCTCTATGTGGATATGAAGGATTTTCAAGTGATGTGTTTCCAGCTATCATTTGGTCTTGGATGTCACCAACAAATAATCTCCCATTTCCATTTCAAACATCCGCTGCCATGTCATCTCTTGTTTCTTTAGACGTACCAAGTAGTAGTTCTCATAAACTATCATCTTTTTCGAACCAACTTCCAAGGCTTCGAAGTCTGTGCGTGGATTGCAATTCTGAAGATCAACTTTCTCTTGATGCAAAAATAATTTTGGATGCTCTATGTGCTACAAATTCTAAAGCACTGGAATCAACTGAAACTTCATCACAAGAATCCAATATGACTACTTCTAAACTAATCCAATATGACAATCCAGTGTCCATTCCAGGATCAAAACATTTGCCGAAGTCTCTTTTAATTCAAATGGGAACAAATTGTCAAGTTGCCAATATTCTGAAAGAGATAATTTTACAGGTTTGACATACTCTCACTGTCCCCCTCCTCATACATTTGAATTCTTTTAGTGGAAGTATATAGCTATGCATGAGTGTATACAATTATTTTTACTATACATGTAAAACAGTTAAAAATCATAATAATAAAATTCCTAACATGTTTATTTTTAATCTGTCTTCCAAATTCCCACAAATTTTGCTATCAGTCATGATGACTGCTCTTTTGACCCTCCCCTATTTTCTCTTGAAGCCTATAAAACAATATTGGGAGATATCCCCTGAAGGGCTTATAAACCCAAAAGAAACCGTTCGGGAGTTTTGACTTTGGGGGCCAAAAAAGCAAAATTCATCCGTCATTGCTAGCTTACTGACACATGTGGAATAATTGATAAGGTGATATTAATATACATCAATTAAATTTTAAGACTATCTTTACTTTTCCAGAATATGGATGGCCACGGGAGTGGTGGTTGTTTCCTCCCCGGAGATTGTTATCCAAATTGGTTAACCTATAGTTCTGAAGGTTCTTCTGTAACTTTTCAAGTTCCACAAGTGGAAGAGCGTAACTTGAAGACAATGGTGTGCATTGTCTATACTTCAACTCTGGATAATGTAACATCTGGTGGCCTTAAAAACGTGTTGGTGAAAAATTACACAAAGTCAACCATTCAGCTCTATAAGAGTGAAGCATTAGTCTCCTTTGAAGATGAAGAGGGGCAGAGGGCAGTATCAAGTATGGAACCTGGAAACAAAGTGGAGGTTGTGTTTGTTTTCGAAAATGATTTCATTGTGAAGAAGACAACAGTTTATCTTGTATATGATTTGAAAGCAATTGCTTGTAGTAATGATGAAAATGAACGCCCTGTCAAGAGATTATCTACTGAAGAGGAGCCCACTGATGACTTCAATCAGAACAGAAAGAAGAAAAGCCGAGTGGAATGAATCAATGAAGAAGTAAAGAAATGGCCGAGCAAAAATCAATTCTTATGCTGACTGAAAACCTGTTCATCGGCAACAACTGTTTTCCATTTTTGGCTGAAGTTTCTAGATTTTATCCATGTTGAATTTTTTATTCACAAAGAGTGGTGAAAGATTCTAATTTGTTCTGTTACAATTCCTCCATGTAATGTACCATTTAAAGGTCTTTTAACAAAATGAACTCAGTAGCTATAGCATTTAAATGTTTAGCAAACCTCTGTAGTCCTAAATACTGGGATATATGGATGGCTGCCAAGAAGAAACTTTGATTTGTGCAATGAGCATTTTACCACAATCTCTGCATCAAACTCCATAGTTATTTTGCTCAAGCTCATTTCCTTCGCTACAGCAACCTTCAAAACTTTATTTTTTTAGTAAACATTTATTTAGTGTGAGGCACTCTCAATATATTCCCTGAAAGAGTTGTAACATTTAAATGTCTATTAACAAATTGGACAAGACCATCACTAACCTTGTTTCGCAAACTTCTTTAGTACTAAATGATAATAATATATATCGCTGATTTGCCTTCCAAAAAGAAACACTGATTTGTGCATTTTACCACTGAGCATTAGACTCAAGTATTTTCTTGCTCAAAGACATCTGAGGTGGTTGAGTGATCTGGTTTTTTAACTTTGGGTTGGCCGGATTGAACTCTTTGACATGGTTAAGGATGCAGTAGCAATAGATATGGAGGCTAAGTAAATCAGTAAAAGACCTCCCACGTTTTCAGAGATACATTTCCGGACGGTTAAAAATAATAATTTTTGTGTATGTATATATGTGAACTACCAACCTTGTTGGTAAGTTAGATCAGTAATTTTGGGGTATGAACCCAAAATTTGAAGAGAGCCAGGCCAAGTTACTTAATGGTGAGGATACTGTTGTAGAGAGTAATGCTCTACTCACTTTATTTTTGGCTTAAATCAAAGTTCTCACACTTAAGAATGAGTTCTGCTTAAAGTGGTGTGTCTGATAAGGGTGTTCATGGTGTGGTTTGAATCGGTTTAGAGGCAAAATGTTGTTCGAAAGGAAAAATGAGCAAATAACGGAATATTGCACAAACATTAGAAATATTTATCAAAGCCTTACCAAGTCTTGATTCATGAAAAAGAGCATATATTTTGTTCATGAGATCAGGAAAACAACATAATATTTAAGATTAAACTAATTGGAACCAATGAAGGAACTAATGATGTGCAAATTACGATTACATATTCGCCAAAATTATAAAAGCACACCGTATACTATTGTGTTATTTCAAGCTACCACAAACACCCATCTTGCCGAAACCTGCCTCATAGTCCAACCAGTCTAACAGACTGCGTGTCTCTTCAATGGTTGCTCTTCCTAATAGAAGCAAGTCACTGACATACAAAAGTTTTGCACCAAGCTGCAGCACTGGACATGTAACAAATACGAAAACTCTGTTTGCTACAACGAAGAGATAATGTACCCTATGAGGTACGGCTCATAGTAACAAGTACGTAAACTCTGTTTGCTACAACGAAGAGATAATGTAGCCTATGAGGTACGGCTCATAGTAACAAATGCAAAAACGCCGTTCGCCACAACGAAGAGATAATGTGGTACGTATCCGTTCGCCACAACGAAGAGATAATGTTGTATATCTTCGTTTGCCACAACGAAGAGATAATGTTGTATATCCCTGTTCGCCACAACGAAGAGATAATGTGCTTTATGTACAAATAGTGAAAAGAGATAAATGATATTAGTTGTGTTGAAATGTTTTGGAAGTGTGTGAGTCATTACCAAAATTTTAGTATTTTAGAAAGGCGTAAGTGTTATAGTTTACTAGGCTTGCCAGGTTAAATTTATCATGAGTTAGTGTTAGCATGTGCGCCGGTCATGACCTGAGATTGGGTCGTGACAAGGTTCTTTGTCACGACCCTATCTATGGCCATGACCGGCGCACATACTAAACAAGTCTGGCAAGCCTAATTACATAAAATATACATACTTTTACTAATACACGATTTACTAAAAATTCGACAGAGTTTCCTCTGTTTTTCCAACGTTTCCAAAATATTTACATATCTCTGTTTCATATTCACATTAAAATATCATCCAAAAGTATTTACATATGCTCATGTTCCATTGTTTTTACATATTCAAAAAAGAGATGGTAGCTACATACAAGCAACACTTCACATAATACTACATAGAGCCCAAAAATACCAAACACATCCTAACCCACATAGCTGCACCATACTGAAGTCACTACATAAGGGCCACTACTAAAGATAGAGGCCTACCGAAAAGGAGCAAAAGCTTGAAATATCTACAGATAGCAAGAGAGACTTATCCAGCGACTTGTGAATCTGAAAAAAAATGAAAGAAGGGGGGAGGAGAAACAATAATTCACACGAACACAAAAATATAAAGAGTATACGAAAATTATACGAAATAAACCAACTTTATAAATTAGTTATGGTTTCATGTTAAATTCTTTGTAAGCTTTGAGATTTTCATTTAAACAAGTACTTCACGTTTCTTGAATAAAAGTTTCATTTGTTACTATGAGCCGTACCTCATAGGCTACATTATCTCTTCGTTGTAGCAAATGAGATTTGCATTTGTTACTATGAGCTGTTCCTCATAGGCTACATTATCTCTTCGTTGTAGCAAACGGGGATTTGACATTTGTTACTATGAGCCGTTCCTCATAGGCTACATTGTCTCTTCGTTGTAGCAAACGGATATAAAATCCTCATTAGAACATTAAGACATAGTTTAAAAATAGTTTATATCACCAAAATTAATTCATAAGATTAAAATCTTCATAACAATGTTACCATATGACAAGTTATTCACATTATCGCTTCAAAGTTATTCACATTATCACCTCAACTTTGCAATAACTACCAATTCTCATCAAATTTTATAATCATCAAAATCACGTCGTTGGTATTGAATGAACAAAATAGTGAAATGTTATTCTTGAAGGAAAATGAGATTCTCTTTTAAAACAATTATTTGTTTCTCCCATAAAACAAAATTGTAACTTATACAAACATGCCACAAGGTAATTTCGCTACTCAAAACTATGAAGCTTCAAGTCCGTTCCTAGCAACGCCTTCCGGAACAGCCACCGGAGCAATTTCCACCGAATCTGAACTTTACACAATCATTATAACTCTTGAAAAAAACCTATTTAAAGCTGAATTAGCAATAGGTAACAGAATTTGGTAAAACCCCCAATTTTCTAGACTTAGGGTTTAAAAGGAATCTATGAAAATCTAAAATTATACTACCTATACTAGTTCCTACTACTAATCAAAGTTAGGTATCACTTATGCATTCTATAAATCATAAAATTTTACCTCAAGGAACACCAAAAATCAACCCTCCATGAGTGTGTGTTTCCCCTTCTCACTAAAGCATGAACTTCACACTAATTGTAGGACATCTGATGAGAATTAGAGGAATGATGGTGACAAAAATGGAAAAGAAAGGTGGAACAAGGGATGGAAATTAGCACAAAACAATTTGGAGAGAAGGGAGAATGGGTTACGGGAGAGAGAAAAGAGAGAAAATGTGTTGTGTTGTGTTTTTAATTGAAAAGAAAGAAAATGTGAATGTGTGGTTGTGTTTGTCCTGGTTTGGTAGATTAAAACTAATGACCCCACCACTAGATATATTTTTTTTTAAACCAACAAATCAAATTATTTTATTATAATTTTTATTAAATAAAACCCCATTCATTTCATTCTTCCCCCCTTAAAAAATAATTCGTCCTCGAATTAGTTTTGTCGTACTTACCATGGGCTTCAAACAATTGAGGATACATTTCACGCATAATCGATTCTGGCTCCCAAGTCATCTCTTCACCACTCGGTCCTTGCCAAACTACTTTCACCGAAGCAACATCTTTGGAACATAATCGTTTCACACATCTATCTACTACGGCTCGTGGTTGTTCAGTATAGCTAAGATTTTCATCAAGTTGCATTGTTTGATGTTGAATGATATAAGAAGGATCATGTACATACTTTCGAAGCATTGATACATGAAAAACTGGGTGAACACTCGAGAGATCTGGTGGGAGGGCTAATCGATAGGCCACTTGGCCTATTTTCTCTAAAATCTCAAAAGGTCCA
>Ga0315914_1010842_pt1 | contig 11177 bp, 5 predicted proteins | sample MpolenodulesMG_FD_203920 | JGI IMG/M metagenome (GOLD analysis project Ga0315914, IMG submission 203920) | Medicago polymorpha root nodule microbial communities from Los Angeles, California, United States - elongated nodules | ecosystem: Host-associated > Plants > Roots > Nodule | place: USA... | reverse complement strand
TATATATATATATATAGCTTACAACAGGCATTAAACTCAGATTACAAGGCAATAATGGTCAGTTTCCAAGAGTTTTCAACATTAAATTCTGACTACATAACATGCATGGTCGTGCTGGCTTCAAATCGGCCAAAAAATGAACATTGAAGGGACGCACGGTCGTGCGGTAGGGGTGCATGTTCTGTGCGTGTCATTCACACTTTCTATGCACGACCCAGTCCAACAGAGGCGCATGACCAGGCAAAAGGGGCGCACGACCGTGCCAAGTGAAAAAGGATCGGAAACTTGATTTTTCTTGATATTCTTGGCTCTCTATCCTTGACTTTAATCCAAATGCATTGTTCTTCATTATTTTGACTCTGAAAACATAACAGATTTTTTAAAGTAAAATAGTTTCAAAATGAAATTAAAACACACAAATTTTTTATTGAAATTAATGGCTAAAAACATTACAAATTACGACTTCTGATCTTGCTAACTTAAACCTTAATAAATACCAACATGAGTTGAGTCTAATTAAATGAGCTAGACTTTCACGGTGTGACAAACCATGATTCGAAGCTCGATTGAAGAGGTACCGGTATTTAATTACCGACATGCCTTGAATAGGAAATAGTTTTCCCTCCTACATGCAACTCCAATATTCTACGGTGAACTTTATGAAACGAGGATTATTATTTTCAAGAATGTTTGTAATTAAAATGAGGTGTTTAGCACCGGACACAAAAAGGTTGCCGCAAATTGCAAAATCATATCTAGCACCGCTCATTTAAGGAATTTTTTTTAGATATTTTACCGCGATTATACAATTATTTTTATTTATTTAAATTGATAAAAAGGTTCACCTTATTTATTTTTTTGACAGAAGGTTCACCTTATTTTTAATATACAACCGTTAATTACAAGGGATCACTTTTTATAACATGCCATATCTAGAGAAATGGGAGGATCATTGAAAGCTCCAGTAGAGATTTGATCAAAGACAACCTTGTTAGCTGCCTCTGTGAAGTGGGAACCATCCCAAATGATTCTAGTAGATGGGTTTTTACATGAACCAGCAACAATTTTTGTACCATTTATGTTTATAGTTGCTCCACATCCAACACGAATGTTGTACTTTCCTCCATAGCCACAACATGCCACGTGTGGAAGCTCAAATCCTATATGTTAATGAAGATTTCAAATCAAATTAATAACATATATAAATTATTGTACAAAGTTTTGAAATTGCGGTGAAATTATTAGAATTATAGTGAACCATTGCGATTTAAAAACAAATACACTTTAGAGTTTCAACAAAATTACAATGTCACTATGATAATGTTAAACTCACCGTCAATCAAAACAAACACTAATTTAAAAATGGAGTCATCTTGATTTGACTCACCATATTTTTTTGGATTTTGAAAAAGGGAGTACTTAGGAGAGTAAACATCTACATATGTGATTGCAGCAAGAGGAAGATCACTACGAAGTTGAGCTAGGGCTTCCTTCAACTTTAAATTAAAATATTGAGATACTTCATTGTATTGCTTTGCACAGCCATAACTATCCTTTATTGCAGATGGAAAATTAGCCAAAATTGTAGGAGTGCAACCACTTGGCCCTGTGTTGTGTATCCAAAATGACCTAGCCCCTAAATTGTATATGTTCTAGATCACCAACAAGTTTCATTTCATCAGTTTGGAACAAGAAATTGAGAAAACGACATATTATAAACATAAGATAAGACAATAAAATCTGTATCATGAGAATCTATTATAGGAAAAATTCTACAATGACCCGCTTTAATGAGTGGTTAAAGATAGACCAACACTTGAAAATGACCTCAAATTTTATAAATAACTCATGATATCTGCTAGAATTAGAAGATCATGATTCTTTTAAGTTTATCAGTGAGATAATGATATGATTTGGATCCGTTTAAAAAAAAACAAAGGAAAATGAATATATGTGCCTTAATACATGCATACATGTTTTCCTTTATTTTTGTTGAATTGACGACAAATATGTCACAATCTTACTCATGAGACATAAGAACGATGATGATTGTGGATTTCTACACTCCCAAAGGGTATTGTGAGTTGTAGTTGAAATTTTATGTAATTTTAAAATGTTAGTCTATTATACGATTTATCAAAGTGGTTTAATGTAAGTACTCGTGAGCTTAACTCAGTTGGTATGACAATGCATAATATATGTAAAGTCCGTGGTTCAAATCCGGCCACCACAAAAAAAAAGTGGTTTAGCGTAGTAGAATCCACTTCAACTATAATTTTTTTTTATTAAGCCTCGACTATAATGTCTAAATAATTTAAATTATACTATAATTTTCTAAATGTATATTAAGCACTGAAATCTAATAGTTGAAATCTATTGGAAAATTAAATATACACAATAGAGAGAAGTATGTTACTTATAAAGAGATTATGATTTATATATAAAAGAAAAAATATTATGAATTATTCAAGAACTAATTTAATTTGATTATGTAATTGTAGACAAGTTTATTAAATAAGGGTGTTCAACTACCTCGATACTGCTTCTTCAAAAAAAAACTACCTCGATACTCTTGTGTCAAAAAAAAAAACTACCTTGATACTCTCTATGAAATTGTTTACTATATCGGGTACAGTAGCATTGACTTGTTTTATAGTCTTGTTACCAAAATAACCACCAATAAGATCATTTTGACCAATATCAAATGTGTATAAGGCTTTGGAAAAATAGTCTTCTTTGGGGATCAACATTGCAAATACACCTCCTGATAAGAAAGTTTTGAAATAGAAAGAAAAAAGAGGCAAATTTGTATCCTGAATTAAACTCGGAATCACCAAAAGATATCAACGAAAATAACGGAAACATATTTTAATTTACCTTGATCCCTAATGAGATTTGTTTTGGATATGAAATCTTTGAATTGAATGTACTGAATTTGAAGAGAAAATGGACTAAATATCCCATTAGGTATAATACTATTAGGAATATTAATTGTTGATCCTCCTGTTGCGAAGTTTGCACCATGTGTGAAGTTAGACCCAAGAGAATTAAGATATGGACTTAGATAGGGAAGTCCAAAATTTTGAGCTGAAATTACAGAATTATAATACTAAAATTAAAATATTTTAAAAATATAGAAATAATCCTTCACTGATGTAAATACTCTCTGAGCTACAATAAGCTATATGTGATGTGTGGAGGTTTGTTATCGGTATGTATTCTGTGGAAGTTTGGATCTTCTAAGTACTTGAGAGGTCTACTTGGAGAAAATTAATGGAATAAATATTTTAGTGATTGAAATAGAATATGTAATGGGATCATTTAAATAGAACTCTCAAATAGAGTTTGGATCATCTATATGTAAACGATATTACCTATGAAATCAAGAATGATTCGACCGTCAGAGTATCTTCCAGTTGATCTATGAAAATAAGTCTTTCCATATGGAGAAGGTGGTGCTTGAAAGGCAGCAGCCAAACCACCAGTATCAACGTTTGAAGCACCAAAGCTAAATATGGCTGGAAAATCACAATTCTTTGTAGCAAATATTGGGGGTGTAATACATAAAATAAGCACAATCAAAGACACAAGTGGCATGTGCCTAAGGAGGTGAATGTTTGCCCTGAATTTCATGAAGCACAAAGGAACCTATGGACTATATGATGTGATCATAATATCAAAAAATTGAAGTTATAGCCGAATATGTTTATTGTTTAATAAACTTGATCACGAAATCATATATTATTCTTTTGTTTAGTGAGGTTCAGTTTATTAGTATTAAGTAGAAGAAAACTTGCGTTCCTTTCTAGTAATTGTATTTAGTTAATCACCTTTGATTGAAAAGGTCAAACAAGTCATCAATCAAATGCATCCCAACAAGTAGATTGTATGACATTTTATCAGAATCTTTTGGACATATATTATGGCCATGACGTGTATCAAGCGTGACAGTTTGGCTAGTGCAAGAGAATCAACAAATGATGAAGAACGTGTTTCTGTGTGCAAGAGAAATGCTAGGAGCACAATTTTTTAAACATTCTCTCTTCTATCTAGTAAAATTTACGTGGGCCTTGTTATTTTATGCGGAATCCATTTCTAAACTGTGAGACACTCAATGGTTTCACGCAATAACAAAATATGTTGGAGTGTTGGAAAGAGAACAAACATAACATTTCTCTTCTATGTAATGTTGTCGCGCATGACTTCTATTATTTTGAAAAACCAAGATTTGTATCGGTGTACCTTATGTCCTATACTCAATTGTCTCCATATTTGAATTTGTGAGGAAAAAACTATTTAGTAAAGAAAATCGAATCTTCAGAAGTTGAGGTATCAATTTGTTTCGCCAATGGATAGTTACAATAGAATACAAGCTTAATCCTGTCAGAGGGTTGACTTTTGATGCAATGTTGATAGACATTCAATCTCTTTATTCGTCTAATGCAAAGCCTTCAGACGATTATTCCAATCAGAGAATTGGCCTTGATTTTCTTCTATGTGGATCATTCAGACGATTACTTCAAACTTACATTATGAATCATAACTTTTATTATTAATTCCTTCAACAAAAAAAAACTTTTATTATTAATAAATATGGGTCATTCTTTATTATGTTTGTTGCAAAATTAATAAAGTCTCTAGAATAACTAGTTTGAGGTATTTTATTGTGAAATCCTGTAAATCGGCTAATCAACACACCTCATGGAAATTGGAAGACATAAAATGAAGATTCGTGAGACCTCTGAATACATTACAAATTGGGGAAATTCTGTCCTAAGTTCCAAGGCCAATTCGGAAGAAGAAAGCACTCAAAAAGATGAAGAAAAGGGCAAAATCGGGACTGGGGCTGAAGCCACGCGTGAGGCGCGTGCCCTAGCTACTCTCTAAATCCCATTCTCTTTGAAGCTCAATTCGATTTGGCTAACACAGGTCATGAGAGAAATTTTGTTCTTTTGGATGAGTAGATATATCTATACACTTGCTTTACTCGTGATTAGAATCGATTTGACTACAAAGGTTATGTGCCAGAATATATAGAATCGATATCATTGATTCGTGATCATTTGTAATGATCTAATGAAGGGAAAATAAAATTTTAAATTCGATGCATTCTGTTTATTAGATAATAAATTTTCCCTTCATTTTGGTCTCATCTTCCTTCTGGACAAACCATTATGAGCATCACTTTGCTTAGAGGATTGGTCTCGTCTTTCTTCTGTAAAACCCATTCTAACAACCTTTAGAATGTAAAATTGTTTTCTTACATCTTGTTATCATCAAAACCAAAAATTAGTTCTTCAAACCACTTTGGTTCAACGGTAATGCCCAAGGCCAAGTAAAAACTAAAGTTGTAAACATATTTCATTGATAACTCCAAAAAGGTTGCTACAAAACCATATATGTCTAATATAAACAATTTTATTCAATTTTCACCACAATTTAACTTCAAGTGATCACTTTTTGTAACATGCCTTATTTAGTGGAATGGGAGGATCTGTGAAAGCTCCAGTAGAGATTTGATCAAAGACAATCTTGTTAGCTGCCTCTGTATAATGGGTTCCATCCCATATTATTCTAGATGATGGATTTTTACATGAACCCACAATAGTGTTTGTACCATTAATGTTTATGGTTGCTCCACAGGCAGCACGAATGTTATAGTTGTACTTTCCTCCATTGCCACAACAAGCCACTAGTGGAAGTTCAAACCCTACATTTTAATGAAGATTTAAAATTAGTAACATAAACACATTATTCTCCTTGGTTTGGATCGACGTAATTTTGACAAAAAATAAAATATGGAACTTCAACAAAATTGCGGTGTCACTGTAATTTTGTAAATGTACCGCAATCCAAATATACCCTAACTTGAAAATAGGATCAATTTGATTTGACTTACCATATTTTTTTGGATTTTGAAAAAGTGAGTACTTAGGAGAGTAGATATCAACATATGTGATTGCAGCTAGTGGAAGATCCTTGCGAAGTTGAGATAATGCTTCCTTCAACTTTTGATTGAAATATTGAGATACTTCATTGTATTGCTTTGCACAACCATAGCTATCCTTTATAGCTGATGGAAAATTGGCCAAAATTAAAGGCACACATCCAATTGGTCCAGTGTTGTGTATCCAAAATGACCTGGCCCCTAAATTGTATATGTTCTAGATCACCAATAAGTTGCATTTTATTAATATATAACAAGGGTATTAATCTGATACAATAAAAATCTAATATTATAGAATTAGAGTATGATTTTTATGATTTTTACAATAAAAAGGGTTTTGAACTACCTTGATATTCTCTATAAAATTCTTTACTATATCCGGTACAGTAGCGTTGACTTGTTGTATAGTCTTATTACTAAAAAACCCAGCGGTTAGATCATTTTGACCAATATCAAATGTGTATAAGGCTTTGGAATAATAATCTTCCTTGGGGATCAATGTTGCAAATACACCTCCTGACAAGAAAATTTTGAAATTAAGAAAGAAAAAAAAGAGGCAAATTTGTGTCCTTAGTTAAACTCAGAATCATAGAAAGATTTCAGTGAAAACAAAAAATCAATTGAAAAAGAATATTAATTTACCTTGATCCCTAATGAATTTTGCTTTTGGTATGAAATTTTTGAATTGAATGTACTGAATTTGAAGGGAAAATGGACTGAACATTCCATTAGGTATGATACTATTAGGAATGTTGATTGTTGACCCTGCTGTTGCAAAGTTTGCACCATGTGTGAAGTTTGACCCTAGAGAATTAAGATATGGACTTAGATAGGGAAGTCCAAAGCTTTGTGCTGAAATAAAAAAATGATACAATTAAAACCCTTCATAAATATAGAAATAATTTTCATTGTTGTAAAACCATGTGAGATACTATATAGTGTGATGTAATGGTGTTTGTTATTGGTATGTATTCTTTGGGTGCTAAATGAAATGAATTTTTCATCTGAATTTACGGTAGAACCGACAGAGAGAGATGGGTTCTGATATTCAGGGTGACTGGCTCAACATATACAAAGACTTAAAATTAATTCAAATATGAGGCTTTTTTAAAGCCCATAGTATTTTAGTAAAATTACAAAATTTTAATTTTATAATAATGATACAACAATCTCCTAAAAAAAATAATGATTTATGTTTTAGAATACAAAATCATTTATCAATTTAATATACTTGATTTCTTATTTAATAAAGTCAATTGATTTTATTTTATTGGAATTATACTAGTTTTAGATAAAAAAAAATTAATTTAAGTTCAGAAAATAGTTGAATATGACGTCCTTTTATTATTATTTTTTGTTGTGATTTAAAAATTGTTTTTGTGACGATCCTGCTGATATCTTTGTGTCTTGGCACCTATTATGATTATTGTTAGGCGGTGTCTAATATGGATATTGTCTAATATTAAACTTACCATTTTTAGTAAACTTTCATAAAATTATAGTCTTTTTTTTTTTTTAAGGATAAAATATTATATTTGTTCTCCATTATTTGAGTGTACCGGTACACTCACTCTTTAAATTAATAGTTAAATAAGTTGTTTTTTGAAGAAAATTATTGTTTTTTTTATCACTTATAATTATAATAACTAAATCTTATTCATCAAAAGTGTTAACGAAATAAAATTAATTTTTTTTGAATTTTTATCACTCATGATTGAGAACATTGATTATTTTTTACAATAATATGTAAAAAAATTACTATGATTCTTATAAACAATGAAATGATGTTTTTTCTTACGAAATGATTTTCTATAAAATATAAATATTTAAAAATAGTTATTTCTCACATGAAAAATGATCGTTAATTTATAAAATTATGAAATGAGAGTACCGGTACACCTCATTTTATGAGTGTACCGTAGAAGTTTCCTTATTAAAGAGATTAACCGAATTAATTATTACTCTTAGTAGATGCAGCGTGCAACAATTGTGGAGATCATGACCATTAAGAGAAGCATATTTCTCTCATTAGAGAATCCAAGTTGTATGTAATTTTCTCTATAAAAAAAAAGAAAGAAAGTTGTATGGAATTTAAGTCCAAAGACTATAGCCCAACCCACGTCATGTTTTGTCGTATAAATATTAAATATGAAGGTTTAAGTTATGTACTTTTTCTGTCCTAAAATATAATGAAAAATTGGTCAACAAAAATCAATATATTTAGTTTAAAATTTGTATCAAATATAACAACTTCTATTGACATGTTTTTTGTTTATATTTTAAGAGGGAAAGAGTATTTTCCCTTTGAAAAAATTTGCTAGGTTTAACTCAAAATAATGGAGTATATAATATCATATGTATTAGGTGAAATTTCTTGTCTTGTATTCGTGTATTATTGATAAGGACTTGAAAGTTTGATGATGTATCTTCTATGGTATTTCACAAATGAAGTCAACTTCGTATATGTTGACCAAACTTTTTTTTAAAGAAATGTTGACCAAACTTTTATTTATTGTCCAACGAAAAAAAATGATGACTCTCATCTTTATTCACTCATCTGAACGTGTGATTTTTAAACAAATAGGGGGTGAGGAGGTAAAAATGTAACTCTAAAAAATAAAAAAAAAATATGTTTTTATATCCGCAACTTAAACCTTCATATTTCTACGACAAAACATGATCGTGTGTGAGGCTATAGTCATTGGACTTGAATCTTATACAACTTGGATTTTCTAATGAGATAAATTTGTTTCTCATTAAATCTAATGGTCTTCACAATTGTTGCACCGTGCATCTACTATAACAGATCCACACATGGTTGTTTGAATGTAGTTGTATACAATATCAAAAGTGATTTATAAAAACATTGTCTTTGACCACTTTTCATAAGTGATTAACACAATAAAGCATTAGAAATGTTCATAGAAAATGAAATAGAAAGGAAAAAAAAAAAAAATATTACCTATGAAATCAAGAATGATTCGACCATCAGAAAATCTTCCAGTTGATCTATTGAAAAAAGTCTCTCCATTTGGCAACGGCAGTGCTTGAAAGGCAGCAGCTAAACCACCAGTATCAGCGTTGGAAGCACCAAAGTTAAAAATGGCAGGAAAATCACATTTCTTTGTAGCAAATATGGGGGGTGTAGAACACAAAATAAGCACAATCAAAGACACAAGTGACATGTGCTTAAGAAACTCTATTTGTGCCATGAATTTTATGATGAAGCGCAAATGAAACTATGGAATTATCATATGATCGTAATATGCTTATTGAAAACTTGAATTTATAGCCTAATATGATTATTTAATACTATACTTGAATCTTGATCGAGAAATAAAAGTAGATATATGAAATTAAAGAATAGCCTTTCGGGTTTGACTGGGTATCGTAGTTTTTAATTATTATTTTTGTATAGTTTGGTCGAGTCTATCTTGAATGCATCTACTATAATTAATATATGCAACAGAGATTAAGTATTATATTTAAGTAGAAAATCCTGTGTTGTCCTTTCTTTCTGAGGATTGTATTTAATTTTTAGTACTTTTTAACCTGCAAATGTCTCTTAAAAACAAATTGGGACCTGCATTGTGGATATAAAAAATCAAACATTTTACAGTTATTTGATTTCAATTTATCACCGAAAGTGTATTTTAATGCTAAGCAGTATCTTAAAGCATTTTTAAAGTACTTTAGATTGTAAAATTTTATGAAAATTTATGTATTTAATGCCTTTTTAAAAATGATTTTTTAATTTAAGAATTCTAGTGTCCGAGACACTCATTAACAAAATCTTAATTTTTATACACTCGACGTGTATAGTCATTTTACGCATGTATTAAATGATGCGATGATCTATCGACTGTCAATTAATATGGTAAAAATATATGAAGCGTCGTATTCGCTAATTTTTGTTTTTTGTTTTGAAGAGGTAAAAAGAAGAACAATGATAACAAACATCCCTTTGAAGCAGAAGACAACATTTTATCAGATATATGTATAAAATAAATTTACAGGGACAGTACATACTATTAAATGCTTAAGAAAAATGCAAAGGTTAAAGTCTATAACTGCTAGTTCGCTTTTTACTAATTACTAATTATTATGCACCTTTTTTTACCTAATTATTCACTATTTGAGATCTATAAATTTATAAGTTTTTACCAAATAGAAAAATAGTTTCTTTATTTTTTTTAGGGGAGAAAATACTTACTTGATAAAAAATAGAAAATACTAAAGAATATAAGAATCTCTTGAAGAAATCTTGTCTATTTTTTAATCTTTATAGGACCCACTTCAAAATTAGATTAAAAATAATATAAATTATTAACAAATTTAATAATACCATCTAACAAATTTCTTAAATACTATACTAAGGAGGTGGCTATATATACAATTAGTAACAATATCAAAAGGGAGTAACAATTTTTTAGTATGTCGTAGTTAGGGGTGGGTAAAAATATCCAAAAACTGAACCGCACCGGTTAACCGAACCGAACCAAACTAAAATTAACTGAACTATTACATTGGTTATTGAACCGAACCATTATTTTAAAAACAGTTCATTAACTGAACCGAACGGTTAACTGAACCGAGTCAAACTCAATTAACTGAACCAAACCATTAAATCTCAATTAATCATACTTCTCACACAAAAATTCATTTTCACCCAAAAAACCCTAATTTCATTTCAATTTTAATCCGATTCATCTATTCTTCTCTGATTCTCACTCAATTGAAGCTCATATGAACGAAATGTGATAAACAAGTTGCAATGAGTATAAATTCATTTACTTCGATGAATTTATAACCAAAATAAGCCCATATAACTTAACCAATAAGTTGCTTAAGTTGGTTATGATATTAGCCTCCCTCTTTTCGCAACAATTCATACTCTGCTTTTGCTTTCTGTTAATTAATTAATGGATTTCATTTTATTTTATTTCATAACCTAATTTAGAGCAAACGTTGTTTTACATTTGAAGCATAGATAACCTTTGTGTTATTCTTTTACTAAAAGCGACAGTTATAATGTTTTTTCATCTATTTGAACTGAAAACTGCAGTATGAATTTCTTTGAATTGAAAACATCAAAACTCTTGCCGTGAACGAAATATCTGCAGTCAATGTTGGTCTTGACATTAGGAATATACTTTGGCCTGATGCCAATAGGTTTAATATATCTTCCTAATGCTATAGTGTTTTATGCACACAACATTAATCAATTTTT
>Ga0315914_1010840_pt1 | contig 11179 bp, 5 predicted proteins | sample MpolenodulesMG_FD_203920 | JGI IMG/M metagenome (GOLD analysis project Ga0315914, IMG submission 203920) | Medicago polymorpha root nodule microbial communities from Los Angeles, California, United States - elongated nodules | ecosystem: Host-associated > Plants > Roots > Nodule | place: USA... | reverse complement strand
CAGATATTCTCCCTGATTTGCAAAGTCCATCAATAAGGGAATTGTATGTTTCAGTGTTAGGAACCATATTTTTGGAATGCATTTCTTTGAAGAGATTTACTGCTTCATCCACCATTTTATTCTTACAAAATCCGTTTATCATAACGCTGTAGCTCTGAACATCAAGAGCCACTCCCCTTCTAACAATAGTGTTGAATACATATGTAGCCTTGTTCACTTCTTTAACCAAGAAACACCCATCCATTAAAGAACTATAAGTAAGAATATTGGGTTCCACGCCTTGTTTTATCATAACAGCCAACACATTTCTAGCTTGTTTCACCTCTCCTTCCTTACATAAACCATCAATCAAAATAGTAAAGGTGTAAACATTGGGGTTGACGTTTTTCAACGTCATTTGATTTAACAAACCAACTGCTTCTTTCATTTGACCCAAAATAGAAAAACCATATATTAGAGCATTGTAAGTGATGACATCAGGATAAATTTTCTTAACAATCATTTCAGAATATAAATCATAGCCATCACTTACAAGCTTATCTTTACAGAGACCGTCAATGATTGTGTTGTACATGACGACATCAGGCTTAACCAACAAGCCTTCAATCTTTCTAAGAAACGACAATGCAGCTTTAGTTTCACCGGATTTACATAACCCGTTAATCAAAATCCCATAACTAAAATGATTCAACTGAAATTCCTTTGCTATAACATCATCATAGAAGTGAAATGCTTTCTTAACCTCGCCGTTAAGACAAAGACCGTTGATAAGTGTAGTTAATGTTACAGTATTCGGCTCGTAACCTAGCTTAAGAATCTTACCCAATATAGAAAAAGCAAAATTGATTTGATTCAAATGGCAGAAAGAATTAATCAAAATGGTTAAAGTAACAATGTTAGGTTGAATTCCATTGAGTTCCATTTGATGAGAGAATGAAATAGCAGTGTTGAACTGATTCATCTTAACAAGCGAAGATAGAATTTTACCGAATTCGAAGATGGGTGGTGTAGGGTTCATGTTGAGGATGCGATTGAATGATGAAACGGCGTCGTCAACATTGTCGATGAATGAGGGCAGAGGCTGAATGTGTAATCGACGATGAAAAGACAAATTGGGAGTTGCGTACCTTAACAATGATAACTTTGTCATAGTGAATGCCATTTCCAAACACTGACAGTGTGAATGAATTTTGGATTTGATCCTAGCTTTGCATTTAGATTCTAAAAGAATGGTGAATTTCGTGGAATCAGTTTACCACGAAAGTGTAATCGACGAAGAAGAAACGAATTGGGAGTGGGAAGAGAGAGAGTTGGGGTGTACGGATCACTAGAAGGAAAACATGACTTCACTGGTTTCACCACTTGTGGGATCATGGGTCGGACTTTTACGGTAGGACAAATAACCCTAAAAGTTGTGTCAAGCATGAGAAAATGTGTTCTGATAATCAACATACCATTTGCTTTTGACATTTTCGATTTCCTAGCACCAAAAGTTGTTGACCTTCTACATAAAATTCAAAGGGACATGTATAACAATGTCACGTCTCATAGGTCAATGAATGTTGTGTTTACCAAGATTAATTTTACCGTCGAAAAAGGTTTAGCGGCACAAATTGTTGTCTATTTGTCTTTTATTCATGTGTAAGTAATTCTTGATACAGTAGAAACTCTATAAATTAATAATGTTAGGACCGGAGAAATTTATTAATTTAGAGAGTTATTAATTTATCGATAAATTAATAATTATTAGTTTAAAGAGTTTTTAAGTAATTATATAGTACATACCAAACAAAAAGGCAAATATTAGTTTATACCTCTTAGAATTACGTTACAGCGAACCTTGGGACTCAACGTAAATTAGTAACTACTGTGTTCATATGCATTGGAAAAATACAAAAAATACAACACCTGAGCTATTAGATGCAATAAGAAAAGTTAGAGATGAACTCAAAACAGATTTGAACTTTAAAGGAAAACAGACAACTATTGAATCATATTTCAATAGAGTGTAATATATTTTTTTTCAGTTTCTATTAATTATTAATTTATGATTTTCTTAGGACCGAAGATTATAAAGGGATCTCCCGAAAAATTATTATCTTATTATTTTATCGAGTTTTTCAATTTTTTACATTGGCCTAAGTCGGGACCTGACAAATTTATTATTTTAGAGAGTTTATTAATTTACCGAGTATTAATTTACAGAGTTTCTACTGTATATAAGTTGTATAAATATTATTTCTCGTTAATCAAGTTTTCAATCCGACACATCTATTTTATTTTTTATTAAATCTGACACATCTATTTATGTGTGTGAGTTTTTGATAATTATTATTATTTTGTAATTCTACCAAAAAAAAATCAATAATTTGTATGGATTATGCTTTGTCCACAACTAATTTTGTTGGTTTGAATGGATCTCACCTAGTTTTACTCTTTAGAACAGACCTCTAGCAATCATTTCACGAAGAAGTTTCACCGTCTTATCATTTCGGTCGCTTTCAAACAAAGCACGAATAAGAGTTTCATAAGTTACTGCATCAGGAGTGCAACCGTTGTCTTCCATTTTTTAGAGTAAGGACAATGCTTCATCGAAAAAACCCTCTTTACAGAGCCCATTAATCATTAGAGTATACATCCTAGCATCAAAATGATAACCTTTAATTGTAAGATCCAGATAAACTCTTTGTGCATCCTTAAGTCTTCCATTTTTGCACAGTCCATCAACAAGTATAGTGTATGTACACATATCTGGCTGAATTCTTTCGTCTTTCATCTTTGTTAACAACGCAATTGCCTTGTCAACCTGATGGATTTTGCACAAAGCATCCAATAAAGAATTGTAAGTGATCACATCAGCAGGTTGGCCTCTATTATGCATCTGATCTATAAGATCTCAAATATCAGAGACTCTTCTTGATTTGCAAAGTCAATCAATAAGTGAATTGTATGTTACAATATCAAAGAGCCATGTTTTTTAAATGCATTTCTTTGAAAAGATTCACCACTTCATCCACCATTTTATTCTTACATAATCCGTTAATCATGACACTGTAGCTATGAAGATTAGGAGTCACTCCCCTTAGAGAAAGAGTGTTGAAAACATGTTTGGCCTTGTTGACTTCTTTAAACAAGAAATACCCATCCATTAAAGAAGTATAAGTAACAACGTTAGGTTCCACACCTTGTTTTATCATAATAGGTAACACACTTGTAGCTTTCTTCACCTTTCCTTCCTTACATAAACCATCGACCAATGTATTAAAAGTACGAACATTTGGGCTGATGTTTTTCAACGTCATTTCTTTTAACAAATCAACTACTTCGTTCATTTGATCCACAATGAAAAGACCATATATTAGAGTACTATAAGTGACAACATCAACATAAATTTTCTTGACAGTCATTTCAGAATATAGTAAAAGGGCGTCGGTGACAAGTTTATCCTTGCACAAACTATCAATGATTGTATTGTACATGACCACATTTGGGTTCACCAATAACCCTTCAATCTTTCTAAGCAGCTGCAGGGCAGCTTTTATTTCTCCGGATTTACATAACCCGTTGATCAATGTCCCACAACTAACCTGATCCAGATGAAATCCTTTTTTTATAACATTATCATGAAAGAGAAGTGCTTTCCTAATTTGACCATTAAGACAAAGACCGTTGATAAGTGTAGTTAACGTTACAATATTAGGCTCATAACCTAGCTTAAGAATCTTACCCAATACAGAAAAAGCAAAATTGAGTTGATTCAGATGGCAGAAAGAATTAATCAAAATGGTTAAAGTAACAATGTTAGGTTGAATTCCTTTGAGAATTGAGAGCGTGCCTTGATCTGAATACAGAAATTGACATTGCCGTGTAAGTGTTTGTGTTTTGGCCGCAATGAAAAACCTTCGGCCTCAGTGTACCCAGAATCTTTATATTGTAGTATCAAAGAGTGTACCTAACATTTATCAGTGTTGCTCGGGTTAAGCATATCATACTCTCACAGTCTCTGCATCTAAACTCCTTTTGTTTTTTGTTAGTGCAATTAATGTATTTATTTTGTGCGTTAATATTATCAAATTGTCTTTTGTTTGTATGTCTATTTAATTTGACTTTTCATATTTCAAGAAAAGTCAATAGTATTAATTACGAAAATGTTTAAGAAAAAAAATAATAAATGCATCTAGTAATTTGAAAAGAGTTTAGATTTAGAGATAAATTTTTAGTTAAATATGTGGTTAGATATAGGGACGGAGGGAGTATTGAAATAATTTAAATTTCTAAAAGAATGGTGAAGTAAGATACCCGAACACCATGTCACTCTAAAGATGCTCTTGAATATTTAAAAATGTGTTTTTCTTTTTCAATTTTAGTCGTATCTTCTTTAAAGATTGTATTAGAGATTAAATTGATAGTAAATGGATAAATTTAGAGTGTGTTTGAACGAGGTAATTGAATTTTTTTGATGAATTTAGAATTTTAGTCAATTTAAATGATTCAATTAAATTGCTTTCTTTTCTAAATATTCTTTTTTGGATGGAATAATAAAACCGCAAACCGATCCGATCCAAAATAAAACCACAAATCGATCCAGAAAAACCAAAAACCGCAAAAACTTGATTTTTTTTTTTATGCGTTTGGATGTTGTTTTGTAAAAATCGCTAGGATCGGTTCAGATTTCGGATCACTTTCTCAAAACCAAACCAAACCAGACCGAACTGCAAAAGTAAATATTAATACTTAGAGGAAATTGCACTCGCCTCCCCTAAGGTTTATTAAAATGGCGCTAACACCCCATCTAGTTTTAAAATGAATATTAATCTCCCGTAAGTTCAACAAATAGACAAACACCCCTCTTCTTGGTTAACACCGTTAAATTGTTCGTTAACTTTTTTTTATGATACAATCAACAAGTATCTTACTCCATCTTTTTTATACTGTATCACTTGTTTTTTGCAAAAAATAATTCTTATTTTTTTAAACATTGGTGGTCTACAGAAACTCATTTTTATACATATGATAATTCTTCATATGATCATATGATGGCACATGTAATATTTCTTCAAATTCACGTAACCGTCAACAAAATTTGAGCAAATAATTGCATAAACCAACTAATCAAAGGAATGTTTGCAAAGGGGATGACAGTTGAGAGGGCGAATTGCGGGTCTGTTGCTGCTATTGGGAGTTTTTTTTTTTCTGTCTTTTCTTACAGTGTCTGCTGTTCTGCTATATGGTCTTGGCTGCCTGTTTTTTTGGGTCCTGTTTAGGCCTATTTGAGTAATTTTATTGGGAGGTGATTATGCTGTGTGGGTTTGTATGGGTTTCAGCCATCTGGTGATGGAGTGGGGGTACACAGCCTGTGCTAGGTAAATCAATTCATAACCTAATAGAAAATGAAAAATAAGTATAAACACACAACAAAATATAGATAACAAATTCATAACAAATACTACAAAAAACCAATTCATAACTAAGAGTCTATGGAGGTCGAACTCTGATGAAAAAATATATATTTAAACACATAAGTATGAGAACTATGGAGAGCAAACACGAATCAGTGATACGACGACGATCGACATCATAAAAAAATGAATGGTGAACGAAAACAACACACTAGAAACTAGAAAGAATGATGACGCGGCGCAATTACCGTTGAGAGCGACGACAACGATAGAGAGAATGCACAGAAACACTGGTCAGTAGTGAGTGATGAAGGATGAGGATGATCAGAGATACAAGTGAGGGTGAAGATGAACAACTATGGAGAGAAGGAGGATGATCAGTAGTAGAATTGGATGATATTTGGTGGTTTTGAGAGAGAGGAAAAGTAAAGATCGCATGACCTAATTATGTTGATTTCTAACGGAGAGAGGAAGAGTTAACAAAATGTAACGAGGGAAGGTATATGATGGTTTTGAAAATAGAGGGGAGGTTTGTTGTATTTACCCATAACTTCAGGGAGGTTGTTATAATTTGCCCTAATACTTATTTATTCTTTTATTAGTACTGTACATTGCATTATTTTGTTTTTGTTGGTTTTCAGTATTGTATACTGTATTAATTTAATCTATATTTTTATTACATCATATGTTTAAAAAATAAACGATAGTTTTCATACTGTAATTTTAATTTTTTTAATATATTTTGCATCAAACCTTTTATTTTGCCGTGTTTGTGTATTATTTATATTAATAAAAAAAATATTCAACAAAAAGTAAATAAAAATTTTATAAATTTTGCATTATTAGAATATTATTCAATTCAAATGATTCAATTGAATTGCTTTCTTTTGTAAATATTCTTTTTTGGATGGAATATTAAAAAAATTCACTGTCATATTTTTGGTTAACTTTTGTACATTTCAATTTTTTGGGCCAAATATTGAAATGCAAATTAGGAGTAAATTAGCAAATTTCAAAAAATTTGATGGGCTAATTTATACTTTACGTTTTTAACTATCTTGAATGATACTCTGTCAAGTTAAACAAATGAACATCAACATGTGAATCCTTGTGTTCACAACATGTGCATCCCAACTCATGCATAAAAATCTTTTTCCAAAATGGTATTTAGAGTTGGAACCATCTTACAACACAAATTGCAGGATAAATTCAATCCAAAATCAGAAGGCTTCATATCATTAAGACATTAACAACACCAATTGGATTCACTTCAATTCAGGTTCTTTCTCTGAGCAAACTGCAATCAGCTTCCCAGTGTCTTATCCTGTCTACTACACCTCCTGCAGCTCCTGAGTTTAACTGGAACTTACTCCATGGTTTTTTCTCTGTCCACTTAAATAGTGTAGGAAAGAATGTCGGCGTTGATATACAGGCTAGTGAATTGTTAAACTGAAGTGGTGGCGGCTGGCTACTGCAATGCAAAAAGAAGGAATGAACATTGATAGTGTGACTGAATGAAAGAAAAAGACTGCATACTAGTGAATTGTTAAATTGATGAACAATTCTTAGTGTAGGAAAATCAATGACCCTTTGCCAAGGTCACCTAGATTATGCACACCTATTAGGAAGGAAAATGTGAATAATATTTTGACTAGAAATTTTGCTTCCTTAGCTGGATCTGGACCTCCTAGTACTAGCTTTTGTTCTACCACAGATGCTAAACACATTGTTGAAAAGTTACATGTTAGGAATAATAAGAACTTGAATGTAGCTATAGGTATCCCTCCACATAATTTTAGACAGCATCAGAGGAATCAACTAGCTATTGAATCTAAGTATAATAATAGCTTGAGCAGAGAAATTGCACAGATACCACTTAGATTAAGCAAAGGACAAAAGGGAATTGATTCCAGAAGGAACTTGAATCATGAACAACAGTATAAAGCTTTTGCTAATATAAGCAATATGGACAATAAATATTTTATTAGCAGTAAAATGCAAAGTTCTTCAGCTACATCTAGCTATCCTCAATTGTTAGGAGAGAAAACAGTGAAGGAGAAGGGAATTCTTCACAAAGATTTAGATAATGTGATGTCCAGCGTGGTATGTTTTAACGATGGATTCAACTTAAGAGCGTGGCTGAAGTCTGAAAGTCATAAAGTGAAGAAATCAGAAAGGCTGTATATATTTAAACAGATTTTGGAATTGGTTGATTTTGCACACTCACGAGGATTTGTCTTGGAAGACATAAAACCATCTTATTTCGTCTTATCGCCTTCGAATAATATTAAATACATTGGTTCATATAGCCAACATGTGTTTGATGACCAAAAATCATGTTTCACCTTATTTCAGTCATGCCTCAAGGCCATCATGACCTGCAATGGAACAAGGAAAATGCCAGAATTTGAGTGCAAAGAAGCAAAAGCTATGTGAAGAGACAACATCTCTTAAGGAGTAGCATCACTTCAACTGTATTCATGGCTGTGGCACAAAAATGGACATGGAATCAAAAATGTAAATGAATATATACTAGATACCTATTGGTCACCGACTCATCGGTGAAAGCAGATGCTGACAGGAAATTTAAATGAGTTATTCTTATAGTTTAAGATGTTTTCATGTGAATGCAGCAGGTGTGATCGAAAAACCAAGACAGAAGACCTTAAAACAGAATCTTATAATCAATAAGTTGATATCATTAGTCGTTAGATTTATGCACCATATATTAGGCCCTTAAGTAATTGACAGGCACACATGAATAACTTTAGTTTTAGATACTGAGAAAGTAGACTGATATCTATATTTATAAAGTTTCGAAGAAAACAATCATTAGTAATCCTTAAATAATTCCCTAGTGTTAATCCAAATACAGGTTTACCATCAAGCTCAGAAACAAGTTAAGGATTAAGCATACAACCAACAAGCACCTTCAATCATATTCATGCCATTTCTCTTTGATGATTGTTTTCAAAATCTTTTTTGCACAAGCCGGATTGATTAGTTAGACAAAATCAGGCAATCAACACATTTTTCTAGCTTAAGAAATCACACTCAAAGGGTATAGGAAACTGGCATTTTCTCAAACTCATCATTTGAAACCAATGGTATAACAGTTTGTACTAAACCTATTAGCTGCTTTTCCAATAAAACAGAATGATAAACACTCACAAGTCACAACGGATTCAGGTAACAGAAATTGGGAGGGATAAACATGCAACTGCTTTTTTTTTTTTTTAAAATTATACAGCTGTGTAATTGTAGTTTAATAGACTAGCTTCAGACATTTTATTATTAGACTTAAAATAGATTAGAGTCTTGACGATCAGGAAAGCTGTTTTTGCAATCAAATATAATGATAGGCAAAAGCTGATGAACAGATTTGGATTTCCAACACTGGGAGGGTTAAAAATGCAAAATGAAATTTATAAGAAAAATGTATTTAATTGATTAATCAGACCTCTATACGTTGACTAGATTTAGAAGCCGAACTACCAACTAATTTACTTGATTCTAAGCTAACCAGAGCCTTAACACAAGAGGTCAGACCAACAATTATGGAGGACTACTTTGACTAGCATTAGTTGTATATGCATTGAAGTTATATAACTTATAAAACTAGAAATTTAGCAAACTTGGGAATTGGCAAGAATAAGAATGAAGAACATGTAAACAATATTGTTGTGTGATCCCAAGAGAGAAAAATAGAAAAACCTGCAATAAAAGAGAAATCATGATGTCTGTGTACAACTAGCTTAGGGCAAATTTATCTCAAACCAAATTTTTGCGCAACTATGTTAGTTTGGCCTAAGAATCTCAAGCAACTAGTAACTCCCCCACTAGAAGTTGATATCAAAAGTGCTAAGTATTAGTGACTCAGCAGATTGAGAAAGAATTCATGTTCATATCTGCTTATATTCTAAGGTAAGCATTGGTGAGGTATTTTTTTTTTTCTTTTTTGACCAATCCATTGGTGAGGTATTAGCTTAACATCAATTGTGATTTACAATTATTCAATAATATTTTTGTTATGACTTATTTTTTACTAAAATAGTAACACTCTGAGTTACTGAATATTAAAAGACTAATGTAATGTTAAAAGAACTGAGTATAAGGTGTAAACATACTCCAGCTATAAAATATCAAGAGAAGAAAAAATAAAATAAAAAGAGATCATCCACTATGGTTGTTACAACATCAATATGAACCTTACAACACATGACTTTTACCTAAAACTTCAGCTGTAGTTAGCTTGCTGAAGAGTGCAATTTCCTATTTAAGTGCCAGTAAAAGCAAATAAATAATGGATGGTTGTTTTAAAATTCATAATAACAATTTCTCCAAAAAAAAAAAATCATAATAACAAATTGTAACTAGAAAACATCTTACCTAGTTTTACTCTTTAGAGTAGACCTCTTGCAATCATTTCACGAAGAAGTATCACCGCCTTATCATTTCTATCGCATTCAAACAAAGCACGAATGATAATTTCATAAGTTACACCATAAGGAGTGCACCCGTTGTCTTCCATTTTTGAGAGTAAAGACAATGCTTCATACAAAAACCCTTCTTTACAAAGCCCATTAATCATCACAGTATATATCCTAGCATCTAAATGATAGCCCTTATTCAGAAGATCCTGATAAACCTTATGAGCATCCCTAAGTCTTCCATTTTTGCACAATCCATCAACAAGTATAGTGTATGTATAGATATTTGGCTGAATTCCTTGGTTCTTGATCTTCGTTAACAATGTGATTGCCTTGTCAACCTGATGGTTTTTGCATAATCCATCTAATAAAGAACTGTAAGTGATAATGTTTGCTGGTTGACCTCTATCATGCATCTCAGCTATAAAATCCCAAGCATCAGATATTCTCCCTGATTTGCAAAGTCCATCAATTAGGGAATTGTATGTTACAGTGTTAGGAACCATATTTTTGGAATGCATTTCTTTGAAGAGATTTACTGCTTCATCCACCATTTTATTCTTACAAAATCCGTTAATCATAACACTGTAGCTCTGAACATCAAGAGCCACTCCCCTTCTGGCAATAGTGTTGAATACATATGTGGCCTTGTTTGCTTCTTTAACCGAGAAACACCCATCCATTAAAGAACTATAAGTAACAACATTGGGTTCCACGCCTTGTTTTATCATAACAGCCAGCACGTTTCTTGCTTTTTTTACCTCTCCTACCTTACATAAACCATCAACCAATATATTGAAGGTATACACATCAGGGTTGTTGTTTTTGAGTATCATTTCATTGAACAAACCAACTGCTTCTTTGAATTGACCCACAATGCAAAATCCATAGATTAAACTATTGAAAGTGACGACATTAGGATAAATTTTCTTAACAATCATTTCAGAATATAAATCATAGGCGTCAATTACGAGTTTATCCTTACAGAAACTATCAATGATTGTAGTGTACATTATCACATCAGGTCTAACCAATAATAACCCTTCAATCTTTCTAAGCAACTGTAGGGCAGCTCTTGTTTCTCCGGCTTTACATAACCCATTGATCAATGTCCCATAACTAACCTCATTAAGATGAAATCCTTTTATTACAACTTCATCATGAAAGAGAAGTGCTTTTCTAATTTGGCCATTAAGACAAAGACCGTTGATAAGTGTAGTTAACGTTACAGTATTAGGCTGATAACCTAGCTTAAGAATCTTACCCAATACAGAAAATGCAAAATTGATTTGACCCAGGTGACAAAAACAATTAATCAAGATGCTTAAAGTAACAATGTTAGGTTGAATT
>Ga0315914_1010837_pt1 | contig 11182 bp, 10 predicted proteins | sample MpolenodulesMG_FD_203920 | JGI IMG/M metagenome (GOLD analysis project Ga0315914, IMG submission 203920) | Medicago polymorpha root nodule microbial communities from Los Angeles, California, United States - elongated nodules | ecosystem: Host-associated > Plants > Roots > Nodule | place: USA... | reverse complement strand
TGGAAACTCTCACAAGATTGTGAGGAGTGGACTAGCCCACGTTGGGTGAACCACTATAACTCTCTGTGTGTTCTTTCTCTTCCCTTTACTCTTTTAAATTCAGTATCACTATACACACACAACACAGTTACTTAATTAAATCAGTTTCTGCATAATCTGCATAAGAACGTCAGAACGTTCTGAAGCAATTTCACTAACTTATCTTTTCCAAGTAAACCACTTGAGAATTAATTTTAAGTTGCAGGTTAATTTTTAAAGGGTCACAATTCAAACACCCCCTTCCTTGTGACTATTTTATTTACTTCAACTTCGCCTTCTTACTTTTCGAATAACAAGCATGTTAGTGAGACAATGTGATAACCTACAAAATTTGATTTCCATTGATTGAACCGCTAGTTTGAGAATTTCCATTGATTGAAGTTTGCGGATTTGATAAACCACAAATATGTTTCTTATTTCCTTTATTAAGAAGAAGTGAGCCCTTAACCCAGCCTATAGGTAGCACCTTAATCCATACTAGTCTATTAGGTGGGAGAGCTTCATGACTGAAGTATCATGGTAGCTCTCACTTTATCGACTCTGATGGTAGCCCTTTTCTTTTAGGTAGCTTCATTCACCTATCAATATTCGGTGGAGCACCTTAATCCAACCTATAGGTAGCACCTTAATCCAGACTACTTAATCCAGAGTAGCCCATTTGATGGGAGAGCCTCGTGGTTTAAGTACCACATCAAACACTTTTATATACTCAATGTGAGACTCATAACATTGTCACGTCCTTTAAGAGCTGACGTTCATTGCAGCTGTCACTTTAACAACACTGACCCGATGGTAGCCCTTTCCTTTTTGGTAGCCTCACTCGCCTATCAGTATTTGGTGGAGCACCTTAATCCAGCCTATAGGTAGCCCTTTCCGTGGTCCAACTCTCAATAAAAACACCAATTGTTAGGACTTGAACTCATGAAGTGCTCCCAACCAAAAAGACTAATTCATTAGGTGGGGGTCTCATAGCTTAAGCACCACGTCCAGAACTTTTATCTAATCGGTGTGGAACTCCTAATAAAAAAGTATGGCAACTTTGTTAATAATTGCTTGTTTGGAAATGACCTGAGAAAGAAAGGAAGTGATGAAGAAGAATCCATGAGAAACATTCTGAAGCTTCTGATTCAGATGCAGTTTTGATTATGGCTTCCATAAGTGAGAATTGTTCAAAGTCAGTGCAACGGTTTCTCTATATTATTGGTCGTTCAAATCAAATGCAATTCTCAAGGAATGGTCAGATTTGAAGATGATACTTATTAAAGGTGGGGGAAAAATTGTGATCAAGGGAAAGAATGTCAAATTAGTGGTGATTGAAGTTGTTCTCAATATTCCTGGTATGAAAAACAATCTTTCAAGTCTTGGTTAACTAATTCAAAAGGGATTTCATGTAGTGATGGAACATTATGTGCTGCAAAAGTATGATGCACATCAGAAGTTGGTGTTGAAAGTTACTCTTGCCAAAATTAGGACATTTAAGAATAATATCAATGCAGCAGAGATTCGGTGCTTTAAAATTGTAGAGTCAAGTGAAGATTGTATCACACTGACTTTAGAACATTGAATCAACTTGGAGCAAAGGTATGTGATATCAAAGGACGTACTAGGAGTTGTACATTATGATGTGTGTGGACGATTTGAAGTTCTTTCACTTTGAGGCAATTGCTACTTTTTTTTTTCTTCATTTGTAGATGAATTTAGTAGAATGATGTGGGTCTATTTGATTAAAGAAAAATGTGAAGCACTAAAAGTGTTTAGAAGATTCAAGCTAGTGGTTGATAAACAAAGTGAGAAACCCATTAAAGTGTTGCAAATACACCTGAAATGATTTTAAAGGTTTTTGTGTGAAAAATGGAATCCAACATGTGGTTACATTTATCACAATGACTTGGCGGGTTGAGAGAAAAGTCACATTCTACAATGTACATTCTGAACAACTGTCCTTCAAATAGGCTAAATGGTGTAGTTCTAGAAAAGGTGTGGAGTGAAAATAATCCAAATGTGATTCATTTTAAGGTGTTTGGTTCATTGTGCTATAATCATTGCACCAAATCAAGTGAGTAGGAAGATACATGATAAGAGATAAGAAATGATATTGCTTTGATATCATCCAACAGGTGCATGTGGACTATATAATCAAAAGAAAAGAAGGTTTTGATCAGCAAAGATGTAATTGTGGTGGAATTTGAATGCTATGATTGAAAACAAAAGTGCAACAGCTTGAAACAATTACGTATTGAAATTCTGGATGAAGAAGATCATAATGTGAGTGAAGATCGGAATGTTGGTGATGGTTAGAATGTTGAGAAGATTTGTATGTCAAACACTGAAATTGGTAGTATTGAGAAAGAATCATTAAATTCAAGAAGGAATAAGCAAGATGGTTAGAATGTTCTGGACCGGACATAACCTTGACCGCACAAAAACACCGCCTCAAGATGATCAGTCGCTGATTTCATTGAACGATCCTTAACAATGAACGGAAAATGTTCAGCCCAATTTCGTAAAGTTGAATATGAAGCAATGAACATCAATTGTATGTACATGTAGATAAGAGAGAAACTGGTTGGGGAAGCTTGCCACAATTTGAACGAATTAGCTTCTTGAGGCGCACACATAGAACAGTTCATTCAAGAGATAGAAAATTGGTGTGATAGATGAGGGAGAGATCCACACCTAGTATCTATCATTGACTAGGAAGAACCCGATGAGGATATGTCAGCCGATCCCACTACAGATGAGATCCTAAAATGGAAAATCTACATATGTCCTCCCTTGAGGCCAGCCTAAGGAATGGACAAAAATTCATCAATAGATTGAACTGAGTATTCATTTGATATAACAAAAATTGCGAGATATTTAATTATCTGTTGAAAGATAATCAAATTTGGCTACTTGATGGTCACAAAATTCCTCCCGCCAAAGAGATCAAAGGCAAAAGATATTGCAAGTGGCATAATTTCTATATCAACGACTAACTTAGTCTTCCGAAAGGTCATCCAAAAGGCTCTTACAGAAGGCGTGTTTAAGTTAGCCGATAAGGAAGTATTGAAAATAGTCATTGACATTGATTCTTTTCCAGCCATGGAGATGGATATGTCATAAATCTTTGAACCAACTAGTTTGAAAACGATTGGGAAAGGGAAGAAAGTGATCAATCAGGTTTAGCAACCAAATTCTAGATTAGCCTAATTTGGTGTTATCCATTCATTAGATGCTTAATTTGAGCTATAAAGACGAAAATTATCCTTTAGTTCCTTGTTTTTCTCGTAATAATCTATTTGGGGTACCTTTAGAGTATAAATTTAGGCAAGCGAGCATATACCAATTCACCTCGACCTTAAAAGAAAGAAAGAAGAACAATATGAAAAGATAAGAAAAAGAATGAAGGGCGGTCAAAGGCAACTACTCAAAATGGTGACCCGAAACATTGGTCATTTTTCCCAAAAGTGGATGATTCCCCATATGCCTAGAAAAGAAAGAAAAAAGAAAATAAAAAGAAATGTAAATGTATATGCTTAAGTGGATTACACACCCACAATTAGGTTGATTGGTTTATACTTTAAACGGTTATTCAATTGGTTGAAAAAGAAAAAAAAGAGAAAAAAAATTCAAAATTCAACCCTTTGGAAAAACCATAATTTTCTTTTATATTTCCCACCTTGCAATCCTAATACATGATCGCATCACGACCTTGAAAAATAACTTTTGATTCACGCTTTCTTTCACATGAGATGGTAGAACTTGGTCTTTGATGTACAATCGAGTGGAAATCAAATCACCTTCACTTTAAATGAGTGATCTTGTGAGGCGAATGTCTATTTTTTTGAGAACTTGTGATTTAAGAAGCTTAAGAATCTAACTTGAAACTTAAGTTGATGATCCCTTGGTTTTTGACTTTTCACAATGCTTGCACACATTTAAATTGTATTATTTTGTCTTTGTTGTTATGGGAAATTTTTTTGGTTGGTTCATCAATATGGTTATGATTGAAATCTAATAATTCTAAGACTCTTTTTATAAATTGTATATTTTCCAAAAGAATCAAATCATCAACCTCTCAAAAGATCAAACCTTTTCCAGCTAACCATCAGAAAACTCTTGATACTAACAATTATGTGCAGGATCGACATCTGGGTTAATAGTGTTTTACCCTTGTAATATAGGTCATTTATGATATTTCACTTTGTAAAATTTTTGTTTTAGTTTTCGTCCTTGTAATTTGAGAATTTTTGGTTTTGGATCTTCATGAATTTTGACTGTACAAAATCGATGATATGATAGGGAGGTAAATCGAAATTCGCTCAAATTAATAGGGGGTAAACCGAAATTCGCTCAAATTAATAGGGGGTAAACCGAAATTTGTTCAAATTACATGGAACGAAATTTGCCATGAAGGTCCAAAACCAAAAAATCTTTAAATTATAAGGACGAAAACTAAAGAAAGAATATTTACAGAGTAAAAAACCAGAAATTACTTTATATTACAAGGGGGTAAAACACTATTAACTCTTTATTATACGATGAAACTTTACATTTGTGGACTTATCATTCTTCATTCTATTACAACATGCTTATGAATATGCGATTAAATGATATGATATGTGAAAAAGACATGCACCTCCTCCCAAAATATCGTCATAACATGAGATGAGAAAAGCCGGCATCATACCAAAAATTGCCAAATGTGCCATATTCAAACAATTCATTCCTCATGGCTCCACATTTGTTTGAATTGAGTAAAAAAAATTATTGAAAACTAAATTGTCTAAATTCAAGTAATCTAGTAATGTACTGTATTCTGTAAATGCTTAAAACAATGTTTTAGCTGCCAATATCTGACGCTAATACCGCAATTTGCTAACCAATGCAGTGTCACATCATGCTCTCAATTTTGATTTAAAAATTTATAACAACTGATACAAGCCATTAAAAAAAAAATGATATAATTTCCCTTTCATAGATAGGTAAAATATTGCTATTATATGCCCCAAGCTAGAAAGACCGATATTCATGTCTTGTTCTCTTCTTTGGAACCCTAAACATGTCCTATTCTTTGAAGTCTTGGTACTTGGATTTTACAAAATAAAACAAAATACTCATATTTTATTAATGAAATTTGAGGCTAAACTCTTCAACTTGCAGGAAGATCCAAAATCCCATTGCTCTCAAATTAACACGTTTACATAGATCTGGCATGAAACGTGCAACTCTTTTCATTCTGCAAGTATTATATATAGAAGAGCTAGTTTGTTCTTTTGTTTTATGCTGCTAAGATGATAACAACAATCTTAGCTTGATATATTGAATATTGTGATTAAAAATAATAACGTGTGATCAATGGAGTGGATATAAGAGAAGAGAATATACTCTTACAACGTTGAACCAAAGTTCAAACTTCAATTGAGGAGGTCATCACATGTCCGACAATATATTGAATAAGGTTATCTTCATTAGAGGGAACCTATAAAAAAACTAAAAATAACAACTTGTGCGACTTGGGTTTTATTAGGTTATTACTCCCTCGATCTCATAAAAAGTATCATATTTAGATTTTGCACAGTTCTTTAAAAAATGATTGATTGCATTTATTTTAATGATAAAATTAATATCATATATCATAATATTTTTAATAACTGTAGTTATAAGCAAATCAGTTAAGTCGAGTGAAATTCAATAAATAAATATATATTAGTGAAAAATAATATTACATTGATATTTTAAAGTGATAATTATTTTAAAATAAAAATATGTAAATGATACACTTTTAATGAGACGGAAGGAATATGAAACCTCAAAACTCGTTAACCTTATTCTTTCTTTTGTTTACAAACGGATGTATAGACAATGGTTAATTCATCTATATCATCAAGGGGGCTCTAGCCCCCACAACCACAAGGAAAATGTTTTGCTTGAAAATATCTTATATATTTTTTTTTTGTTTGTTCCCATAAAATATTAGTTGTTTCTCATATAAAAAAGTTTTTTGAAAAAACAAATGTAGAAAGTTATGTAAGAGTTTTTATTTTTTTTTTACAAGAAGAAACTTATTGCATTTCATTCATAATAATAATAAAGATATAAGATGGAACCCTAATATGAATATGGAAACTAACATGACGCAAAGCCACTCTAGCAAAGCTATGAACGACTTCATTGGCTTGTCTCCGATTAAACCTAACATCAGAGGTTACTAAATCAGAAGCTAATAGGCGTATACAGTCATTGATTACTGTGCTATAATTAGAGACGCCACTTTTACTGCCATAAAGATTATATACCATAGTCTTGGAATCAAGCTCAACGTCCACAATACCTAACTGTAGATCGCGAACCCAGTACATGGCTGATAATAAGCCTAAAGTCTCACCCAAATCCACATCAAGGAGCGGAGACATCCATTCAGTCTTGGCCAAAACATAATGACCTTCATCATCTTGAATGCACACACCAATACTAACCCGATTCCGAGCTTGAGAAAAGGACACATCAACATTACATTTAAATCTATCGAGACTTGGTTTAATCCACTTCAAGTCGTTCGGGGTAACGGGATGCTGAGGGATCAGATGACGAATAGACTGAGCAATCCTCCAACTAGTAAGAAGAGATCATGCACGAGCACAAATGGCTTGAGCTGTTTCAGTAACATTGTTCCATACTTTGTTGTTTCGATGCTTCCATATACTCTAGAGGGTCACACTGAAAACTTGCTTTTGTTGTTGATCCAGGTGTTGTAAGATAGCAAACACATTGGTTGGAAAGCTTGCATCAATATCAAAAATAACCATCAGAACACTCCATAATCCACTCTGCTGCCAACAAATCATGCTTTTATCACACATAAAGAACAGATGGGTATTATCCTCACCAAAATCATCACACTGCACACCTATCAGTACACTTAACTCCTTTTGATTGCAATCGGATTCTTGTGGGCAAACAATTACGACAAGCTCTCCATAGAAAATTCTTGACCTTTGGGGGCAATTTTAAACTTCAAATACAATTCCAATTACCCAGCACACGGTGGTGTACAACTGCCACATCATGATTCAAAATATCCTTGTAAGCACTTTTAACTGAATAGGCACTATACCTCTCGAACTTCCAAATCGGCACATCATGAGTTACCGAAGGGAATAATGGAGTATTAAAAATATTTCTAGCAGTAGCACTGTCAAAAAAAGCATTAATTAGCTCCATATTTCATTGTTTTTGGTGTGTAACTAACAAATCAGAAACAGTAATAGATAACCACTCCAAATGATGATGAGTAGACGGTAAAATTCGTGTTGCATTACTAAGTCATGGGTGATCCCAAACTGGAATGTGTTCTCCTGTGCCTATACTCCACTGAAAACCACGACGAATCACGTCTTTGGCACTCCATATGCTACACCAAACATAACTAGGATTATGGCCTATGCTAGCTCTAAAATAGTCACTTTGAGGAAAATATTTAGCTTTGAGTAAACGAGTGATTGGAGACTCTAGAGAAGAAACCAACTTCCAAGTCTGCTTGTCAACCATAGCCATATTGAAAGCCTTAAGGCCCTTAAAGCCCATACCTCAAAACACCTTAGGAACTGAAAGGCGTTCCCAAGATAGCCAGTGCAATCCTCGAGAATTCGCTGAATTATGACCCCACCAGAAGGAGTTTAACATTTTCTCTATCTCATTAATGAGGGATCTCGGAAGAAGGGAAACACTCATCACATAGGAAGGGATAGATTGCAAAACAGACTTAATGAGAACCTCCCTTTCAGCCTGCGAGAGACATCTACTACTCCAGGAGTTGATTTTATTCAATATACGATCCTTAATAAATTTAAAAGTTGCATGTTTACTACGTCCAATCATAGATGGTAGCCCAAGATATTTACCTGTTCCCAACACTTGACGAACACCAAGAGTAGTAGCAATGAGATTCTTCAATTCATCTGGAGTATTACGACTACAAAATAATTCTGACTTCTGCAGATTAATGGCCTGCCCCAAAGCTTCTTCATAAGTAGCCAAAATATTCTTCATACAAACAACCTCACGTGCACAAGCTTTAAAGAAAATAAAGCAATCGTCTGCAAAGAGAAGATGAGAAATAATTGGTGCATCTATGCATATCATAATACCTCTAATGTCATTGCGACGTTCAGCTTCACGAAAGGGGATCACCCTGGCGATGGCCGCGCCCTAGTACAATAGGACCCACGATGCTCCATTAACCAAGACCGAGTAATCAACGGTCTCAACACAAAGCATAATCCAACTAACCCATCGAGATGAGAAACGCATTTGAATCATGATATCTCGTAGATAATCTCAATCTAGTCTATCATAAGCTTTACTAATGTCCAAATTAAGTGCAACATCCCCACTCTTTCCTTTAGCCTTTGCCTTCATATAGTGAACAATTTCAATAACCACCATGGCATTGTCTAAAATGGATCGACCTGGGACAAAAGTTGACTGATTAATAGAAATGCATTTATCTAGCACCTGTTTGAGCCTGTTAGCAAGCACATTGGCTACAATTTTATACACAACATTTCAGAGAGCAATAGGCCGCCAATCTTTCATTGAAGTTTGAGAACCACCTTTTGGTATAAGCGTAATATTATTTGAATTGACATGTAGTGGGAAAGAACCACTTGCTAACCAATGACAGCCTGCCTGATATACTTCAAAAACGATGGGGAATAAGCACAAAAGCACAAACGATCAAGATTGAGGAAGGTTCAATCTGATCGACACCAAAACTCTCACAAAGGGACGGCAGAAACCCTAGGAGAGAAAAACTATTGATATGAATTTGAAAGTTATGTAAGAGTTAAATAGAACAAATTAATACTTATTTTTATCATTTTTTTTTAATTGTTATCACTCTTTTAGCATTAAGCACACACCACTAATAAAGAAATGGGTTAATAGTGCTTTACCCCCTGTAGTATAGGTCATTTTCGGTTTTCCCCCCTATAAATTTTTTTTTATTTACCCCCCAATACAATTTTTTTGTTTTGGACTACCCCTAATAGGTCATTCAAAAACCAACTTCTTTTTTTTTGCAAAAATTTTCGTTTTTGAATGACCTATTAGGGGGTATTCCAAAACAAAACAAAAAATTACAGGGGGGAAAACCGGAAATGACCTATATTACAGGGGGGTATAGCACCATTAACCCTAAAGAAATATATCGTATTTTCAAATACATTATTTTTTGAATGAACGTTAAAATTAAATCTTTTCTTATATTCGAGAATGGAGGGAGCACAATTTTTTGAGGGAGTAATAATATGCATACACATACATTATATAAGCTATACGATAGTATTGTTTTATAGCAAATGTTAACTTGTGCCTTCAAGGGCACATATTAAAGAATTTATTATAGAAATATACGTATCAAAAGTCGTGCAGTCAACTTTTAAAAAGTTAAAATATTATGTTTTCCAATGCAAAATTATTCTTTTTGAGTTCTTTAACATGTGCCTTTAAGACACAAGTTAGCATGACCTTTGTTCTCTACTGGTATGGGTGTGATCCCAATTTCACGTCGACTTTGGGAGAATTTTTTCCCTTTCTCCACAAGAAAATTTTTGTTTGTGAGTCCCACATGAGAGTGTCCCAGTATGTGGTGGAAGTTGAGATCCTTACACTCAATTATTTAAAGGTTTCATTTTTTCGATTGTTTTTATGTTTTTTTCTTCTAACAATTATTTTTCTGCTTGATTTACCTTTGAGTAAATATCCAAGTGTTTTTTTTTTTTTGAGAAAAGTAAATATACAAGTTTTTTTTTTTAGAAAAGCAAAAATAAAAGTGTTGTTTTTCATTTTTATCAACAAGGGTAAGCAAAAGTCATAAGTAGAAGTTTATTGAAAGAAAAAGTCATAGTAGAATATTGGCACCAAATTAAATGTCATTAAACGCTAGTTAATATATTTTTAATTCCTTAAAATAGAATAATTCTATACTAATTTTTTTTGAAAGAATATACTACTACTTTTGTTTTGAATTTTTCAAAGAAAAATGGTCAAATTATACCTCTATTTTATGAAAATGATTACAATTACGTCTAATACTATTTTGGTCCTTACGTGCTTACCTAGAACGAATTTTTTAGAAAATAAATAGTATTTTTGGTGGTGTTTGGGTTTCGAACTTCATACCCTACATATATTTTACTCGTTTTTATTACAAGTGAAAAATATAGAATATAGAAGACTAAACAAATATGTGTCCCCTGAAAACAACTGTGTGAACTCCTTCCGATTTTAAATAGAGTAAATTACACTCCCCTCCTCTCTTATGTTAAAATATAAACATCTCTCCCTTGAAAAATAGAATTCATACCTCCCTATAAGATGCTTGAATTACAACCCTCTCCCTGTAATAATTAAATATGCACTACACTTTAATTTATTTTAACATAAATAAATATTTTATGATATATACTAATTCTAAACCACTATTTAAGAAAAATAAAATATTTTCTTTATAGTTTAAATGTCAATGACAATTAAATTTAAATATTTTACTATTAATTTTATAATTTAGAATATAAAATTAACTTTTAAATAACCATATTTTATTGTCTCAATAAACTTTTCACATATTTTAATTTTAGGTTAATACACCTTTACCCCCTGTAATATAAGGCACTTTTGGTCCTTGTAAATTTTTTTTGTTTTAGAATATCCCCGTAGGTCAGCTGACTGTGCATTTTCGCTGAGGTGGCACACTGAGTCACCTTTTTTTGATGACGTGGCACATTGATTGTATAATTTTTTTTATTTTTTTTACGGGGTACACGTGGCATTTGTGTTTTTTTTAAATAAAAATAAAAAAAATTCTTTTAAAAAAAAAAATCTGAAAAATACCCGAAAAATTAAAAAATTAATAAAAAAGGAAAACAATTCTAGAAAAATTAATAAAAATCTTGCAAAATGAAAAATAATGAAATAAATCTGGAAAAATTTTAGAAAATGAAAAAATTCTGGAAAAATTAATATATATCCAAATTTCGAAAAAATTTATGAAAAAAAATCAATTAAATTAAAATTATAAAAAAATTCGAAAATATAATATTATCTAATTATTTTTATTTTGAAAATTAATTTACATAATTTTATTTTATTCGAAAAT
>Ga0315914_1010836_pt1 | contig 11184 bp, 5 predicted proteins | sample MpolenodulesMG_FD_203920 | JGI IMG/M metagenome (GOLD analysis project Ga0315914, IMG submission 203920) | Medicago polymorpha root nodule microbial communities from Los Angeles, California, United States - elongated nodules | ecosystem: Host-associated > Plants > Roots > Nodule | place: USA... | reverse complement strand
AGTACTCTGAATATGGATCCTGCACACTTGAACAAATTGTTTAGCATATCCAATTGATTATTTTTAATACCTTGTTATTGTCAAAACTCAATAGGTGACTTGTGAAACACCCTTGTTCCAACACTTTCCCCTGTTTCTCTCCTAAAGTGGCCTCTACTAATCTGGTATCCTATATGATCTCCTCCTCCTGCTCTGATGTGAATGAAGCCCTTTTATATTTTTTATATCTCAACTCTCCTCGCGAGTAGGTGTGCTCGCCATGGCGAGTTGAGCTTTCTTCCCCAGTGGGTTTCTGCCACGTCAGCTCTGAGGGGTTAAGCCGCCTTAACTCGCCTCGCGAGTAAATATGCTCGCCATGGCGAGTTGTGCTCGCCCTGCACTCGCCAAGGCGCATGGGAGGCGAGTGACTATGCCTTCCTGCCTTTGCTAGCTTTTGCTACTCGCCATTGCGAGTTGGAGGCGAGTAACTTCAACTTTCTGCCTCAACTCGCCTTTGCGCTCGTCGCGGCGAGTTGACCTTTGCATTTCTTCATGTTTTCTTGCTTCTAAAGTGTCCAGGCGTGCATTTTCCTACAAAGAGTTTGCATTAGATGTGAAAAGCATAATTGAATGATTCTTCAGTATTTGTGAGCTTTTTGCTGGATAACTTGCAAACCAAGTAATCAAAGTGCCTAAAATATATAGTCTATTTAACTCGTTTTTGACACTTATCAGCGGCCACGCTCCTCAGCAACTGACCTCTCAACAGCAGCACTACCTTCAAGTTGGGAGACCTTGGCAGCCAGAGCATCCCGCTCCTTTACCAACACATCCTCCCGGACCTCACCTCCTTTGAAGCGTTGTTCAAGGTTGTTGCGACCTCCAGAGCCTTCATAGCAGCATTAACTCCCTCTGTTATTGCCTTACTCTGGCCAGCAGGCACTAGATCATGAATAACCTTCAGTTCAAGGTCATCCAAGAAAAGGGTCAAATGAGAGCTGCAACGGTCTAGCTCAGGCCATACTCTTGGGAGCTGAAGAAGATCCCCACCTTCGCAACGAAGAGCAACAACCCTGATAGGTGTGACCGGCCCCTTGGAAGATGCCTCTATCTTCCTCCTTTTTGCGGGCTCCTGCATCCTTTCCTTGGAACCGTCCTCCCCTTCCAAGTCCACCACTGGACTAGAGGTTGAGCCCGAACCGGATCCTACTAAGAGGTGGCTCACGAACTGAACATTTTTACACCGATTCTTAGCGGCGACCTTTTTGCTCATTTCATTCACGAGCTCCTATAGATCTTTCATCTTTCTTGCAAAACACAAAGTATGGAAAGAACAGATCATTTATGAAAGATTACGCATAGAAACAAACTGAAAGAAACAAGAACAAGAGTGCGAGCTACCAAGGCAATCATCTGGGTCTTGAGACACCACTAACTCAGGGGTATTGATGAAGCGGCGCTCTATTACTTGTGTCCCGTCCGCATTCATCAATGGGTTCCCCCATTTATCAGTTTTTATCCTTCGCGAGAAAGACTGAATAAACGCCTAGAGTTTCTGGTGGGCGTCTATCTCCTCCTCTGTCAAACTAGGAATAGTTCGACAAAAATCTTTTGGTTCAAAGCCAAAGTGATCTTTATTCCAATCCAGGGGAAAGAGGGGAGTCGAACTTGGACTCCATCCTTCGACGCCTCCGACAGACTATTCAAAGCCGTTTCACTTTTCGGTCTCACCAAGAAGAAACGCTTTTTGAAACTCCGTACTTTCCCCACAAATATATCAAACATCTTCTTGGTTTGACGGAAGGAAACCCAGTCAGCACCCCGTTGAACGTTGAAGATCGTGAAGAAGAGTTTCTTGAAAGGGGGAACTCTCAGATACTGGCACACCAATTCAAACGCCCTCATAAAAATGCAAGAATTGGGATGGATCTGAGAAGGAGACAGTTTGGTCCAGCGGAACACTTCTCTTTGAAAATTGGAGAAAGGAAGTTTGAAACCCATGTCTTTAAAAACCACATCATACATGGGAAAGACACGGTTCTCATACGCCGAACACACTCTATCGGGTGTGCTCGGGAGTACAACCTCCCAATCTTCGATTCTACCGACAGAACTAAAAGGGATTTCTCCCGTTCCACCCAAAGCAAATGACGAATCCGTCTCCAGAGGTTCATCCCCGAACCAAGAAAGAGCAGGCGATGGAAAACTTGAAAGAGTAAGGAAAAAGTGAATCTAACATTCAGATCCACCCTTCCTTCACCCATCAGATCGACCACGACGAGGAAGGGATCAAACATCACTGCTAAAACCAGAGCAATATCACGAAAGGGTCACCGCCTTCACGGTATTTCCTTACAGACGAAATGGGAAAAACCAACGGCAGAACTACGGTCCAATCCGGTACAATCCTTTACAGAGTCACGCGGTTACAATCTGGTACAATCCTTTCAAACCTTTCGGAGTCACGCGGTTACAATCCGGTACAATCCTTTACATGCAACTCTCCACTCAAATGGCAAACCCACGGTCCAGATCAAATCTAGCCACCCATCCAAGGGTTCTGATTAATGGTAGCAGTTCTTCGAATGTCAGGATTAAATCAACGGTTATGATGACACGTTGGAAACACAAACCAAGAACACTCTTCAGGCACTAGGTACTCGAGTACCATGATAGCCTTTACACGTGTCACTCGGAAACCAAAGGTCATGTCTCCTCAATCTTTCCCTCGAGACATGGGCATTAATTGCAGATTGACTATCGACCAACTTCGTGACGAGGGAATCTTTCCATCTGACCAAAGTCAAACGAGCATCTATATGCCGAACACAAATCATTCAACTGCCAAACCTGTCTGTCTATAAAACATATTATGCTAAGAGTATGGCAAAGAGCATTCCTTCACACGCTCGCCCTATTCTCACAATAATATAGCTACCCAAGACAACCGATTCTCAAAATCTGAGGCATTTGCATGCATCTCATCAGCTCGACCCAGTCTTTATTGGAGAACTTGCAAAGCAATTTCATTGGAACCAACGGTCTCTATCACGAAATGCCGAGGAAGCTTCAAAACGTAGAGACGAGCACAATTCTCTCCTTATTCACTTGCTGAATACAAGAGTAATCCCTCTTTTTTTGGCCGCCTACGAGTAGTAAATTCTACCCGCCCTTAAGTCATCACTCTTCATCAAGAGCAACGACTTGTGGGGCTACTGTTCTGGATCGATCAAAAGGGTCTTAGGCCCAATACAATCCAAGTCCAAACACCACATTGGCAATATTAGTTACGACATACCCCTTCTCCGCGAGGGGGGTGCACGGAGCAAGCGAGACCGGTTCAAACGAGCCACAACGTCTCTTAGCACGTTCCCGCAATTATTTCTCTGGCGGTTACACTTCCAATGATTTCGTAACCGCTGGATCCATGTTGGCCATTACAATGGCTCTGCAGCCATCCACCTCTATATATAGGGGACTATTAACAGTCCCCAAGGTAGAATCTTTTCTTCTAAACCCTCATTCTCTGATCTCTACTTACTTGAGCGTCAGAGTGTCTACAGGTACACCCCCTGCCGTTCCAAGAAGCACTCTTGACGCATTCTACCACCACTCAAACCACCGTATTTAAAGCACCGGCAGTCACCTTTTGATCAGGTACAATCAGAAAGATCTTCCATTTTTAATGTTGCATGTTTAACTTGGTAGTTGAAAAACTTGGAGAAGCAGTATCCTGAATTTATTTATCATGGTTGTGTTGGAATACCCCAAAGACTATGAGGTCTTCAAGAATTAATCCAAAGTTGCAACTTATTAGTTGCAAACCTTTATTACAACCAATTCAAATTTGTTAAACACTCTTTTGCCACTGAGCTTTAAAACCTTTTTATTATTTTGTTTATGGAGAATGTTAAACCGTGCCCTCAAAGCATTGATTAAGCAATCAAAATAAGTAATTTTTTATATAGAAAAAATAGTTTAATTAGTACTTAATCAAAAGTCAAAACTTATATTTTCAAGACAAATTTTCTATTTATAGTTTCCTTAATCATTGCCCTGAAGACATTGATTAGCAAGGCCCTTTGTTTATTTATTGAACTTTACTTTTATTGTTGAAACATTTATTGATTTCTTTTTGAATGCAAACAAGTTGTTTGATTGGAAATAAGTTGATAGCAACTCCACAATCTTTGTGGGTTCGATCTCTTTATACTATAACTTGAACAGTGTGTACATGGACTAAACTCTGTTCATTTGGCACCTCAACACACAACATGTCAGATGCATCTAATACGAACCTCTAAAAAATGGTTCTGAGATTGACCTTATCATTTTTAGTGAAAATTGTATTTGATAACATTAAAAAGGCTTAAAAGCAGTTTTCGCCCCCTAACTTTCACGAAGTTGTGATTTTGGTCCCCTAAGAAGAAAAAAAACTACAAAACTGTTCCCTAAGTTTTGCATCTGTAGTGATTTTGTCCCCCAAGGTAAAAAATAAAAATAAAAATAACATGTGGCACCTCACTTAGGGTGCCATGTCAGTGTAGACCGAGTCAAAATTGGCATTGGGGGCCAAAACTACCACAGGTGCAAAATTTAAGGGACGGTTTTGTAGTTTTTTTCTCGGGGGGCCAAAATCGCAACTTTGGGAAAGTTAGAGGGTTAAAACTGCTATTAAACCTATTAAAAATTGTAAAATAGATATAATATTTTACTTCTCAATAATTATTTTATTAAAAAATACTCAAATAAGTAAGGTGCATCTTTGAACCAAGTCCATCCCATTAATTAGATAATACATTAATTAAAAATTAAAAATAATATTACATTCTAAATAGAATATGACAGTCTCACAGTTATTTTATCTTAACTCTAAAGATTAATCTTTATAGTTGCATACAAAGAATACTCAATTCACCCAAAAAAATTGAATATGACTTAATTTGAATTTGGCGTAAGACCATATAATTGGTCCATAATAAGCACAAAATACACTAGATTGAGCATGACATACCGAGCATAATCCCAATCTCTGTGAAAGTCCACACACATCAAAAACTACACATTCAGCCGTATGTTACCTGCCTACACCCGTCACGAAAATTGTTTTTGATCAGTAAAAAAGAAAAAAAGAAGATTACTCCAAAAGTTATCACCAATGGTTAAACAAATATTAGTACTCATCATAATATAAAGGGTTAAATATGTTTTTGGTCCCTACATTTTGCCTTTCTTTGACAAATAGTTCTTACATTTCAATAAATGTTTTTAAAATCCCTAAATTTTTTCTCCATTAGCACAAATGTTTTTAAAAACATTTATTGAAATGTAAGGACTATTTATCAAAGGAGGACAAAATGTGAGACCAAAAACATATTTAACCCTAATATAAATATGAAAGAGATAATTATCTAAAAATTGTCGTATACTTGTATAAACATCATTTCTCCTTTAATTATGCGACCTTAAACAGTCACATGACCTTATATTCACCGAAGGGACAACTTTAGTGATCCTTTCTAATTCTAAACTACCCCAAAACCGTCCATGTTGAAAGCATCCATTCATTCTTATTTTTTATATTATAATATCACGACCTTATCAAGCACAATGTACATGCACGAGGGTGGACTATATTAATGAAACGAGTTTAATTTTGATTTATACTCCATCAGTCTTTTATTATATGATGCTCAACAAACGTAACGAGATTTTAAAAAAGTGGTTGTAGTAATTAATTTATCAGAAAAGTTTTTGGTGCAAACCGACTATCCCCGTGTGCAACTGCGGAGATTAATCTCTCGAGCATTGTGGAACTTAAATGAGCGACAAAATCTCCTGAAAGTTTTAACACTGCTGCATATTTAAGATTGGATTCGAACTCAGGACCATCTTTAAGTTAGAAGAAACCCGTTTCATCTCATCTAAGCGTTGTTAGATATCGTTGTAAGACAATTATTATACTACGTGAAATTTTGAAAATATCTTATAATTAGGGATAAAAAGAATAGTATTTCAAATCAATTACAAATAATTTTTCTATAAAGAAAAACACATTTTTTTATAAGAAGAAATCGGGAGGGAATTTAGACGATGTCTTCTAAAACTTTTACGACCGAGTTAACACTTTGTAAACGAAGAAGAAACTCACATACAATGTTAGTTTCTAAAGCATCTTCACAATTTTTTTATTTTTATTTTATATAATTGAACATTATTGTGTAATGTAAAACTTAAGAATATCCTTTAATATTCAGGCCCACTAGTTACCTCATATACACCAAATTTATTCGACTCTTCAAAATTGTTCTAATCACGCCAAATCTTGTTGATCGATATATGGGAATCTTGGATGAAAGGTATTAGTTTGGGGAAATCTGACCGAATAGTTTTAGATGCTGCTACTTACTTACGCATATAAAAAGATAATATAAACAAGAGAGAATATACCAGTACATTCATTATAGTTAACTCATGATTTTATAAAATTATTAATATGCTTCCTTTATCCTCGAATATTCGAATGTGGACCATAACCCGTTGGTGAGTTAGATGGCAATATTCATTATATTGCTTTGTTTTCTTCAGTAGATAGGGTAGACAATAAACTATCCACAGAAGGCTCTAATTGCAGCTTCTGTCCTCTCTTTTTCTCTTTCCATATGATCCACTTTATATTTCTTTTGTCTCTAATTATAAGATTATTTAAAAAATAATAGTTATCCCTAAATGAGATTCAATATAAATAATTAATAGTATTTATTATGTTTGTTTTTTCTAACAAGCAAAAATGATATATATTAACACTGACAAACAATCTCTTCAGCACAAGGTGTACTAAAGAGATCACAAAGAATTTACAAAGTCAGCACCTGAATACATATACAAATCAGTCGATGCCCAAACAAACAAGCGGGCTCGACCACCACATATGAGTCTAAAAAACAAAACGGACTTTCTTAGCCTTAAACCACCATAAAAAATATGACTTGACTTTCTTTAATAATTGAAACATAGTATTTTCTTTCTGCTTAAATAACATGTTGTTACGTTCATTCCACACAATCCAAGCACACAGTAACCAAACCAACTGAAGAAAGGACCGCCGCAATTTCAGACCACCTATATAATAAATGAACTGCTAAAAATGATTTGTAATCACCTGAGAATCCACACCATCAAAACCGGTCCACGATCGCACTAGCTAGCTGCCACAGAATACCAAAAGTGCTACATGAGAGGAACATGTGTTGAACGTCCTCCTCATGACCGCGCCCAACCACACAAAATCGATCTATTGTAGAAATGATACCGCGCTTCGCCAAATTCGCCTTAGTTAGTAAACAACCACGAAGCAACCGCCGCGTAAAAATGGGGAGCTTCTACGAAACCTGTTTGTGTCAAATAGAATCTAAGTCTGAACATAAAGACGGGTGCTCTAGATATTATCAATTTATCTTGAAATATGAATAGTAACATTAAATACACTTATATCAATAACAACGTTCTTTTTAAAGTTTTCTATAATAAAGGAGGGAGTATTAAATTAATTAATATTTGATTGATCCATGTCGGTTGGTTGATTTCAAACTATTGAAAATTTTGGAAATAATATAACCTCATTACTATCACATCATACAAAAATAACCCAATTACTCCTGCCAATAATGCAAGTGCCAAGGCATTATTACCATAATAAAAAGGATTTATTTTATTAATATTCCATAATAATACTCCATTGTCATTTTAATAAAATAAATCCTGCCACTAAAATAACCCAACCAAACACGATATTTTTTCATTAGGAAAACACAATTGGCTTTACAGAAGACTTGGAATCTAAGAGCTTTACAATGACTTCACTTTTAAAAATAAAAATTGACAATACAAAAGTTACAAATAAAATCGAAATTCAACATTTTATATACTTTTTTAGAAAGGAAAAAGAAAATTATGCATAGGAAGAGATGGTGACTAATTGTTACCAAACGATATCTGAATCTACTCAGCAAACCTATCGATCAAGTAAAATTTTCAAAGTTGAATCCATTAATTTAGGAACCCTTTGAAGCTACAAGGGTCATGAAAATCTTTTCAACAATGACACTTAATGACTTTGCAAAATTACTTCCAGTTAATTTTTGGTCAGAGTATATTAGTTTATTCCATTCAAAGTCTAGGTAAATTAACCCCAAAATGTATTTCACCCGGTTTTCTCTAATATGCGCAAACAATTAAGTTCTGCATCATGTATAAGTTTGTTTTCTACTATTGAATCAATAAATCATTAATATCATTTTTTTTTTTACAAATATATCATATTACATTTTGATTCAATGGTAAAACTTATTGATGGAAACAAATTTGGGTATGCTCAATCAGTGACGGATCCAAGATTTTTGAAAACTAGGGGCACTATATATAAAAATTTATAGCATTAGTAATTGTCCTATACGATTATTCATATTATGGAAAGATTGAATGATTTTCTCATTTTCAATATCAATAAAAAAAACATTTCTCTGTATAAATAACTAAACAATCATTTAACCAGTCATCCCTAATTATTATTTTTTTGAAGAGGCTAAAATGGAATATATTATCAAGAAAAGTGTCTTCCCTAGCACAAGATGTACTAAGGAGAAGAAATAAGAAAAGAAATAATATTTACAAAGGGAACATGTACAAGATTAAAAATAGGAAAAGAAATAACACTAGCCTATGTCCAGAATGGCAAACGGACTAAGCCACCACCCATGGTAATTGAAGAAAGAGAAACAAATTTCGCCTTCAACCACGTAAAAGCAAGAGACTTAATCTTGTCTACCACCTGAGTAACCGAATAGTCTTTATCATTAAACTGCCTGTTATTTCTTTCCTTCCAAATTTCTCACACCGTAACGAACCAGATGACCCGAATAATTGAGCAGCGCACCTTGGAAATACCACTGATGAAACTGAATTGATCAAAATGGTCCGACACATAAAACGGAACAACCGCTGATATACCAATCCACCTATAGATAAATGATTTGATGATTCCATTGACCCACACCCTGAGACACACACCGTGGAGGCATGATCAATAACACCACGACGATGAAGATTGTCCTTAGTAGGCAACCTATCACGGAACAACCTCCAAGCAAAGAGCACAACCTTTAAAGGGACATCTTTATGCCATAAAGAAGAAACAACCACCGGTAAATCAATCAGTGGTTGAGAAGTTAGGACTTTACAAACACTTCGGACAGAGAAAGCATGGGTTGGTTCAAATGTCCAAAGTCATCTGTCAACCTAATCAACCTGCAAAGATACATTATGAAGAAGTAACGTAAGTTCCCCCATCAAATCCTCCTCCCACGCAAATAGCCTCCGTCTCCATCTCCACGCCTTACTATCAACACCCCAACCTAACTAAGACATATCATACACTGAAATCTCCCTATCTAATGACAAGCCAAATAACTTGCTAAACCTAACACAAAACACCACCCCACCAATCCAGACATGCACCCAAAAAAGCGTACTCCTACCATGTTGGGTATTTGTATTGGCTAAAACAATGTTCCAACATGTGGTTAGGCATCTCTGTAAGATGTTGGATACAATGTTCCAACATCCTGGCACGGTTCAGTGTGTCTGGGTTCATGCCTTTTTGTACGCGCGCCCTTTATTGTTTAAGGAAACAATATTTCCTTATCTTATTGACCAAGCAACGCACATATCTTTACGAAAATCAGCTGTGGAATATTTCTAAAGTAGTATTTTTATTTTAGGAAATATTTGTTATTCGTTGGAACGATCCTATAAATGTTCCGACATTTTAGGACTTTCCATATTCGTTTCTGATTCTTATTTTGCAGATTAGTTGAACTGGTCTGCTTTGTGCTGAAGCCCAACAAGAATATTTAGCCCAAGCTGCTTCAGTATATAAGGGAGACTTCAAGACCTAATTGATCATTCAAGCTGTCATACTAAAAAGTTTAGATTTTTAGAGTTTTGAGTCTACATGTGCTATACTCTTGTATCATTTGTGATGCAAGATTAGAACCTTTTGTGAGCCTTTCTTGTATCGTTTGTGATACTTGTTTAGGACTGTGTGTGTGAGTTTGATACTCTTGTGTACTACACTGAAGTTGTAAAACAAGGTGTTAGTTGTTTGTGTTTGAAGGTAACTTCATCCTTGAGTTTGTGTTTAGGTCTGATAGGTCACAAGGGCTGTGACTGACCATTAGGATAGTGAGATGGGATCTCAGATCTAGGAGTTCCTAGGTTGAAATCAGTACGGGTAGGTCCTAGGTTTTTAGTGTAAACGAGGAGTTTGCTGAGAGTTATAGAACAAGGACTACACTAGTGGATTTACTTCCTGGCTTGGCAGCCCCTAGAGTAGGTGTGTTTGTCACCGAACTAGGTCAACAAACTCACTGTGTTCTTTACTTTCTTGTCGTTTATTTTTCTTGTTTTTTATTTATGTTTGTCGCGTGATGTTGGAGCATTGAACTGAACATTGCAAACGTTAAAACATCATACAAAACATATTAAAACAAGTGTGCTAGAATTTCAATTGGCATCAGAGCAGGCACCCTGCCTGTTTTAGGGTGAGCTCCTGGGAAGTTTCATTATAGCACTATGGACAAGGAAGGTGGATTTGTAAACAGACCCCCTCTATTGGATGACTCAAACAATGACTAATGGAAGTCTCGCATGAGTGCTTTTCTCAAATCCATTGACAGCAAAACCTGGAAGCACTTCTGAAAGGTTGGGAACATCCTGTGGCACTTGATGCTGATGGTAACAGGACTGATGTTTTGAAACCAGAAGAAGAATGGACTGCTACTGTTGATGAACTGGCTCTTGGAAACTCCAAAGCATTGAATGATCTGTTCAATGGTGTAGACAAGAACATATTCAGATTGATCAAACAATGCATTGTGGCTAAGGATGCTTGGGAGATTCTCAAAACTGCACATGAAGGTACTACCAAAGTAAAAAGTGCTAAAATCCAACTTCTTACTACTAAAGTTGAGAATCTGAAAATGTTGGAAGCTGAGAGCATTCAGGACTATCACTTGAATATCCTAGATATTGCAAATTCTTTTGAGTCTCTTGGAGAAAAAATTTCTGATGAAAAACTTGTTAGAAAAATTCTCAGATCTCTACCTAAGAGGTTTGACATGAAAGTAACTGCTATTGAGGAGGCTC
>Ga0315914_1010834_pt1 | contig 11186 bp, 5 predicted proteins | sample MpolenodulesMG_FD_203920 | JGI IMG/M metagenome (GOLD analysis project Ga0315914, IMG submission 203920) | Medicago polymorpha root nodule microbial communities from Los Angeles, California, United States - elongated nodules | ecosystem: Host-associated > Plants > Roots > Nodule | place: USA... | reverse complement strand
AAAAAACGCCGTTGCCGGGGATCGAACCCGGGTCACCCGCGTGACAGGCGGGAATACTTACCACTATACTACAACGACTCTTTGATGTTAATGTTCTTTTAAAGTGTTATATAAAACTAACGTTTCATTTGTAATTAAACTTATGCAAAGTTTCAGTTGGTGTGTATTTTTCTCCAGAATTTCAAGGTAGCATTCTTCCATATTGAAGATACTTTATTTATTCGTAACATTTTTTCTTTAGTTGAACCAAGTTCTTTCATGAAAATGCTCTTCTTTATACACTTATGTATAATTTCATTAATTTGAAAGGAAAATACTCAATGGTAGAAAGAGTTACTGGCATGATGATGATACACCAATGTCTGTCCTTGGCCAGTAGCCCTATAAATTCTGCCAAATAGCAATGGATTTTTTTTTTCTTTTTGAAAAAGTGTCTCCGTGCAATTCGTCCACAAAACTCTTTCGTGCCATAAAGCTCTGCATAGGCCACTTTTTGAAGAAATTTTTTTTTCATTTATTTATGCATCTGTTTGGCTACTACTTTTTCCAACGCGCGTTCATTTTATTTCTTTGTTTGAAATACGCAACGAAAGAAACAATAATAATGTTACATAGAGAAACACTAAGAAATAAAGTTCTTTTTTTTCCTAGCATAAACTTGAAATTTCTGATTATTGTGAATTGGTTGAATAATCTCAGCACTTGTGTAGAAACCTTGACTTCTGATTTTTGATTCTAAAAATTTACTATGTAGAGCTCTCTCAATTTTTTTTTACTCTTTGAAGCAATAAATCTTTGACAATTATAAATTGAGTCTGGTTAGCAAGTGTCCTAAAGACATTATTTAAAGATTTTTTTAAAAAAAAATATTGTCTAGAAAATACAAGTTGTTAATTTTGTCAACACAATAATTATACAAGTTTTTAATATAAACTTATTATTTTTAGTAATTTAACCAAGCATTCTCCTTATAAGTTCTAACAATGTGACCAAAAGAGCAATATAGAAGCAAACTAGCTTTAGCACAAATGTTCTTAGCAATACCCGCAAACTATGTATGAGTTAATACTTTGTAGTCGAGAACCTTATCTAACATTTGATCGGTCATTCATTTCGAGGATCACTTGACACAATCAGTTATTATGAGGTTATGTATAATATAAATTGTTGTCTGACCTATCCGACCGGCCTGCTTAACCCACCATTTTAGACGGGTTAGGCTGAGGTTTTGAGTCCACTCCCTATAGTTGACCGGCCTTCGTTTAGTCCATTGAGAAAATGGGTCATGATGGGGAGGAGCGGGCTGGCCTGCATGCTCGTTAAAAAATATTTAATTTTTATTGTACTAATAAACAATAGGCAAAATTACACAATTCGTCTCTTAACTTAATTTTAGGTAACACTTTAGTCCTTTATCTTTTTTTTGGTCCCGATTTAGTCCTTTATGTTTTAAAGTGACAATATCTTATCATTTTTAATGAGATTTTTTCAATGAAATTTGAGTTTCTTGATTTGTATGATGAAGATTTGAGTTTGCTTATGAGTTTGGTGAGTTTTTGATAATTTCTTTTGGAGTTTTTGATTATTTTTTTGATAAAAAAGGATAACATTGTTGACATTTTATAACATAAAGGACTAAATTGGGACAAAAAAATATAAAGGATTAAAGTGTTGCCTAAAATTAAGTTAAGAGACTAATTGTGTAATTTTGCCTAAATAATAAGTGATTCAATTTTTAAGTTTTTTCCCCTAAAAACAATTGGATAATTTTTTATTAGACAATTGATTTTCTCTTTAGATGGAATTAGAATGAGAATAAAATGATTATGAGAAAATAAAAATGACTGTGTATAACGATAGCATATTTTTTTTATTAACATTTGTCAGTCCGCCACTTGGTGAGACGAAGCGAGTGTCTATTTAATACATCAAGTTGGCTCGCCACGCCTCACCCATCCCAATTTTGTGCTGGTGAATAGCGACCCAAATGTAAACGGAGCAGGTTGGCACGCATTGTCATTCCTATCTAAGATACCAAATAATTTTTTTCATCGTAATACCCATTTGAATCCATTTCAAATTATACATCATTAAAGTTTTATTTTAGTTATTCTAACATATTTACTCTGAAGTAACGGCAACGAAGAATTCTAACACACAAGATAAATTCTTCCATCTCAATAAAAAAATATATGCAAGATTCATAAATCGAATTCATAACCACTTATTTACGGGGTCCAAGTCCCTTGTCACTTGGACCAACTCATTATTAATGGAAAAATTATTTTAAGGTAAATTTAATCTTTGCAAATATATAAAATTGTAGAATAACAATTTGTTTATGCAAATATAAGAGTGATATTCATAATATTAATTAGAGTAACAATTTGTTTGTGCAAATATGACACTTATTTAAGAGGGAGGAGTATCTATGACTATGAACAAGTGGAGATAGCTAGGAATGACGTGGTGTAAAATAGGCCACGGACATTAAGGTGAGCGACGCACCGATTTGATGTACTCTTCAAGAGCCTTCAACTGTTCCTCAGAAGGTGGTGTTTCATTGTTCTTGATTGATCTATGCACATCATATGTTGTTGATGCCAAGAACAAAAGCCTGTTATTGTTTAATTTGCAGTTAATCACAAGAAATTCAACAAAATATTTGTTACATTTAAAAGCTTAACATAACATAAGATGATGAATATGATAAATATATTGTAGGATTTGGATTGAATACGTACCCAGATGCAAAAAGTATAATTTGTCTTGGAAACACATGTTTGCCAAAGATCCTCATCGTTTCTTCTTTCACTTTTGTTTTTCTTCCACTATTCTCACTTACGCTATGCTTTGTGGTGCTAATTCTAATTCTCTAACTGTCCAACACAACACCTAATTTTGAAAATATCTCTTCTCCTTTATTATTATTATTAATTAGTAGCACTGTTCTTTTAGTGGGGGAATATCTTACTACAAAAGGAGCTCTTATGATTGTTATTATGTTTAATACGTTGAATTTTAAGGCCAAAGTTACTTTTGAGTGAGCAATTCACTTGAGTGAATAAAGTGACTAATGATATGAGTAATATCTACTCACATCATCAATCTCTTATAAAAAAAAATCAACCGCTTTTTTTTTAAGGAGAGTAATATCAACGGTTGATAAACCATTAAATTAATAGTTGAATTATATACGCATACATAATAAACAATGAGTGGTTGTAATATTAATGATTGATTTTATCACTTTATTAGCTACACATTTTAGAAGAGTTGAATTAGAGTTTTAACAACCCAAAAGTAAAATATCACCATATTTTTAACATTGTAGATTGCTTTTTAAATTTTCAATTGTTCTCACAAATCAATACAAGTTTTTTGTGCATGTTTTACCATCATTCACATGCATTATGAGAGCTTTTCAAAAGTAAACCAATACAAGTGTCTTTTGTGCATGTTTTATTATTACTCACATACTTTATGAGAGCTTTTCGAACGGTTTTTCCACACATATATATAATCAATAAATTTTTATAAATCATGTGTACAGTGAAGTCTCATATCTATACGGCCTCATCATTCATCTAAGTTCAATACACCCTTCGGTCTATAAGAAAGACCATATATATTATTAATTAAACAAATCTAAAATGTGGTTTTTTGTTTAAAACAGTGACCGGAGGCTGTATGAATTTGACTCATTCTTATATCTCATTGTTTAGAATCATAAGTATGTCAAAAGTCTCTTAAAAGTATTATATTATATTGAAAAATGTCAAAGAAACAAGTATAATAACAATTTCGTATTTGTAATTTCAAATTTTAAAAATGGATCAAATATGAAAATGCATCATAATTCTCTCCTCCCTCTCCAACAAGTCGGCCCTAATTTCCTCTTTCTAGATTTTCTCTTCCAGATTTTCCATTGATGGGTGATTTTAGGTCAATTCTTGACTTGAAATCACCCTTCTTCATCTTTTTCTCTATATTTCAATCTAAATAAGTGATTTTCACATAAATCTAGGTTTTTTCTTTGTGATTTCATCATCTAAGTGTGGTGGTTTGTTGTTCGTCGTCTTGTGCGGTGTTGTTTGATTTCTCGTCTTCTTGCGGTGTTCATTTGGTTCATATTGAAGAACGATTATTCAATCAAAGATTTGGGCGTCAACGTTGCAGATCCGGAGACCATAGATATTCCGGTCACTTTAATTTTATCATATATTTTTGTAGGCATTATGTCATTGTATGCTATTAACTTAGATGTTGTGAGTTTGTTCGCAGGTTCATCCTTTACATTTTTAGTGGTGTTAATGATGTAATCTCTCGATTTGATTGAATGAATATAATTTGTTTTTGTAAAAAAAAAAAAAAAAATCATATTTGTGAAAAAAATATTGTTTTCAATGCATAACTTACTTTTTTTTGTTTCTTTATAATTTGACGACCTCTAGAATCACTTTTTGACCCTAGGATCATAGATTCACAGTGCAGTTAAAGTTCTAAAAAAAATAAAAATGTCAGTGTTCTCGAAACTAAACCCAAAACCACTACTCTCTTCGGTCACTATTATAAGCAAAAGTTTACTTTTTAGATTCATTCAATATATAGACCACATACATTATTTATTGAATGAATCTAAAAAATCAATTTTTGCTTATAATAATGACCGGAGGGAGTAAGTTGATAAATCACTAAACCCTTTAGTGTAATGAAACAAACAAAACAGAAAGAAAAAAAATGCTGAAAAAGACTTATCACTCTTGGATATATTAATTACCATGATGTACTGTCGGTGGACTAAACACTAGCCTTTAAATCAAACCTATAATATGAGTAAATTACTTTAATTAACCAGTATAAATCAATGTTTTTAGCTGACAAAGTATCAATGATCGATACGTACGATAATTAATTACTAATCTCCAAAAAGATAAAGTATTTTTTAAATACTCGAACTCAATAAATACTCATAAAAGGAAAAGTGTTCAACATATACATCAATATCCTCCTTCAAAAAAAAAAATATATACATCAATATCCATTTCCCAGTTCCTATCATTATGAACAAGCACCAGCACAATAATTCAGAATTAATTATGAAATGCATCAGTTAAAAAATGTCTTATACTCAAAGAATGTTAGTGGTACCCAAAAAAAAAAAAAGAATGTTAGTGTCAATGAAGTTACATACTTCAATTTCCTTTTATTTAAGTTTTCATAATTTATTCTCTACCTTCAACAGAGATACCGATACTTTCATTATACTATCTTTTAGCTAGCTTGTAATGATAAATTAGAAGGTTTCTCCACATTTTGCTTATTGAAGTTGCAACACTCGGAAAATAAATGTCGAAAAAAATAAAACAACGGGCTTGACTTTCAAGTTTCAGGCATTTCACCCTATATACATAACAGATCATCAGAATAAAATTCAACATCAAGGGAATTCAAACCAACAAGTTACATCATGTAATTTGCAGCCCATAAACTTGTTGGAGCTTTGCATAATCCAAGACTCGAAGTGCGTATTGTATACACAAAAACACAGAAAACGAGTTTAACTAAGGTGGACAAGCAAAATAAATAATTATGAACAACATGATGCAGCTCTGGTTCCTTCGGCGGGTCTATCAACAAGAACCATCCCTGCAGGGTTTTGCGCCGGCTGTGCCCTTGGTAACTTCTTGGCTGTTCACGCAAGCAATTGCAAGTCATGTTAGAATATATCTCAGCATATCTTCACAATATTTTCTAAATACATCGAAAGAGGATCATAGAGAAACCATTATTTGTGTGAATGATTTTTTTATGTATGCCATTATTACACTTCAATATCATTCCAAATTTGAAAATACTATCTTATATTGAGAGTACAATTTCTTTCTCATCCATTTTCTCTTACTTAAGACTATTATTTCATTAGTATACACTATACAAGTTCAAGTTTACAGACATAAAATTATGAAACACAATTAAAAAGCACAAGCAAGAGAATATAGATATAAAATAAAACAGTATAGTTCTCTCATTTTCTGTTTAGTGAAACGGTCTGCTCTATCTACAGAGTGACAAAACTTGTATTAATATGAAATGCTCACAATAAATGCACAATGTCCAACAAGTCACATATCTAAGAAATTCATCAACTGCACTGTTCGCTCATGAATGTTTTATGGTCAAATGTCATTCATACCCTTCTTCAGTCTTATACAAAGAGACTCAAAAAAACTACATATGTCGAGAAAACACAAAAAACACATTCATCTGGTGCAAATCAAAAGGTTCAGCTGCACATTTGAAATTGAACCTTCACTTCAGCAATACCAGACTAAGAATAATAAAATTCCTTTTGTTCACATTTCCTTTATGTAAGTTTATCTAATCAGTAGTGCAGACAACACAAATATTTTGGCATGCAAAGTAGCAATATGGACATATATTTCCTCAAAAGAAGAGTTTCCATTTTCTCTTCCTCCTCCTTGGACTGATATAAATCATGTTCTTCCTTATATGATTTATTCTTATGCAATTAAATTGAAGAGTAAAAATAAAATAAACAACTTGTGAAGCAACCTAAAGTGTATGTAATAGGAAAGGACTCACACCTATTTCATAAAATATGTCATTAACATTGGCTGCAGTTTTCGCAGACGTCTCTATGAAAAACAGACCATTTTCCTCGGCATATACACGTGCTTCCTGCATTGTACAAAAGTCATGAGCTGGATAAGTTGGTAGTTCCAATAAATGTATCTAGCATATCGGATATGTGTAAAATATGCAACTGTTTAAGTACATATAGGCTATTAATGATTATTGCAGAATAAAAAATGATATTTAATAGTAGATTATACTTAAAGCATCTTCTGTGTTGGAAATGGAGTACTAGGATCTAGGACACTGAACAATTCGCAAAGTAAACTATTCGATGTACACGCTAAAGTCGGAATTACTGTAGATAAAAGTTTCGAAGTTAAGCTTATGCGATTTTCATTTTGGAAATAATATCAAGACTTTACAAATCAAAGCTACAATGCATGGTGAAACCAACAAAGAATTAATCCAGCCCATTTTATTCGAGTTGTTTATAATTTTATATACCATTTGTTAGTCTAACCCAAAAGCACCGATAGTAGAACTATCAACATGCTTGTTTAGAGTCAGCTAAAATAACCTTTTCAATAAGCAGTTGTAGGAAAAGAAAAGATTGAAATCATTTACTCATTTAGCAATAGCTGCGTGTTCCAACTAATAGCTTCTCTTATAAGTTGAAATCGATTTCTGCGCTTTAATTTCTTAAGAAGCTCTTTCATCCAACTTATTCCACTTATACACTTATTACTTCACAAGGGCTTTTTCAGTTGGAACTAAATTCTTATTTAATTGAGAAACTTCCGTAAGCTAGAAGTTCGTCCAAAATGAGCCTCGAAACAAGTAGTTTTTCATGATGCAAAAGTAATTATTGAATTTATAAAGCTCAACTTGAAGAATCTCAGGTATAGGTTAGTTAAAATCAATTATTGAATTTATAAAGCTCAACTTGAAGATGCTCAGATATAGGTTAGTTAAAATATGTAGATGAACATAAATGTCCCAGTCAGGTTGTACAAAGGATTCAAGTATTTAACGACTCAAATGCACAAAATCTTCCTTGTTTGAAGATGCTGGTTGGTTACGGTTAGAAAAGGTTTTCATACACAAAGCTATAGAGACTGGGACTACCAACAAATACCACCCAAAAAACGTAGCAGCATAAAAGTTATCAATTGAAACCATCCCTGGTATTTGAAAATTTAGCAGAAAAAATGTGGAGATAATGTTGCAATTAATTACCAATATAGTTGAAGAAACTATAATTCCTATGATGCTATAGTGAAACTGAAAACACAATAATACTTACTTCAGCTGTCACTTTCCTCTTATCTTCCAAGTCAGCTTTGTTACCAGCAAAAGCCACAACCATGTTTGGATTCCCTGCAACAAGACCAGAATGAGTTCATTATTTTAGATCGAATCAACTATAGCTGCCACTAGAACTTTGAAGTACAATTACAACCAGAATGAGTCCTTTTGTAACATGTATTGGAAAAAATAGCTAAAAAATTTCGGTAACCATTAAATATCATGGGTTAGTTTCAAATTAACGCAAAGTTCAGTAGGCCTTTCTGCAAGTAGAACCTTGAAGTCGAATCTGCCTAACTGTTCACAATTCATATATTAATCACTCTCAATACATCATGTCTAGTATTATCAACCATGTTTGTGCTATGCTATATTATTTTATTTTTTGTATAAAATATGACTTTTTAGTTTCATTGAATCGACGGAAGTTATTTTCACCAAAGAAATATTAGAATATGGTCAAGATTGCTTTACGTATAGACTGCATCAGAAATTTGTAAACAAAATAAATAGTTTAGTTTTCCTTTTTACAATCTATAACTTTTACTTCACTCCAGAAAAAATGTAAGAATAAGAAAACTTCAGAACCAATCAGAAAATACCCTGCTTCTGAAGCTCTTGGACCCATTTCTTCGCTCGTGTAAATGATTCCTGTGAACAGAAGAAATAATCATATAAAAGTTAAAACCACAGTAATAAACTAAATATAAACAATTAAAACACTAAAATATTCCAAGCATGGTCTCTGGTGCCAGGGACCTAAAGAAAGGAAAATGACACACAAATTGAAAGAAAGAAACAAACTAGCAGAATTGATCTTCTCTTCATTTAAATGTTAATATACAAAGAAAAAGATATCATACCAAGTTAGTAATATCATAGACAATGATAGCAGCAGCAGCGCCTCTATAGTACATGGGAGCTAAGCTATGGTATCTCTCTTGTCCTGCCGTGTCCCAAATCTCGAATTTCACTGTGGCGTCATTTACTGCCAACGTCTGGGAGAAAAATGCTGCCCCTATTGTTGATTCCTGTTTCACAATAGACCAAATAAATTCAGCAAAACAGTGGCCACAAGTCTATATGTTTAAAGAATTGGCAATAAATAACAGATCTCGGAACCCAAAACTATTGATGCACCCACACTACTATATACAAAATAATCACTCTTGTAAACATCTTTTCCTCGTAAGTAGTGGTACTCTAGATGAATATTTTTTTTTGTCTTAACATGCCAACCCAAAAAAATCACTCTTGTAAACATCATGTGTCCGGTTCCCAGGGGAAAGGTCCCATGGTAATCGTGTTCGACTGGGAGATGATTTTTTTTTGGCTAAGAATTACTCCGGCCAGGATTCAAACTCGGATTCTTCCAAATAGTTCATTCTTAACCGGAGCTCATGAACAACTTGAACCCAAATCACATGGTTAGGTGAATTGTTAACAACTACTAAACATTTATTGTGAAATCAACATCCAAATGAATGTTTGATAACTAATAAAGCAACACCCAGTTTGAACTTTTAAGTAAAGTATCTTATGTACAAAGAGAGTAATGATTGATCTATTCAGCCAACCCAAAAAATATAACATGCTGTGAAGCATGGACTCCGACATGGACACATGACACGTCGACACCGCTAATGTAAAAAATATAGGACACCAATACTGCTACATATATGTTAATTTATTTATAGACGGTCTAAATTGAAAATTAAAATACATACATAAGCATTTAACTTGAGCAATTTATTTCATTAGAAAAAGTTATAAAACAAGATATCATAGTATTTGATCTTTATTTATTCATCTACTATCAAAAAAGTTAAAAATGTTATTTTCAACTTTAATGTCTATAACCCCCTAATTGAACAACATTTCTCAAAACATATGTAACTCTTGTATTTACGGTGTGTGGAAGCAAGAGAGAAAAAAATTGTTTCAGATATTTGTCTAAGTTGTCCGACACAGCTCGTATGAGTTATGTAGGTGTCGGACACCGGTCCTGGGAGTGTCGAAGTAAAGAAAAAACAATTTTATTTAGGACACCGGTCTTAGCTGTCGGACACGTGTCGTACGAGTGTCATAGGAGAGTCGGACAACACGACACACCTAGTCCTAGAGGTGTCATTGCTTCATAGCTCATAAGTTAAATGTGTCCCACAAGTACAACCATACATTCTAATAGACTAATAAATATAAGAGATTATAATCAAATTTAAAAAAGTTAAGAGTACTGCACTAAAGCTAATCTAAGAATGATCCCATTCAAACCTCCAAAACCATAACAATTCATTCTCACAACAATCCTATCTTGTTCAAAATAGAACTTCTCTAATCTTCTCCATCATATTATTAAATTTATTTTAAAAACACTCAATTACAAAATCATAACAGGAAAACCCCAATTTCAATTTAGTCAAAAACACAACAAAATCAACGGTTGCAACAACAAAAAAACAATTTTCATGCTTGAAAAAAAATCAATTTTTTTTTGTTAAACCTAAAAACCCATGAAAATTCTTCACATAAATTTTGAATTCCCACAAACACCGAATTTAATTCAGATGATAAATCAAAAGGGAAAAAAACCTGAAATTCAAGGAATTGACCCTTAACAAAACGCAAAACAAGACTAGATTTTCCAGCACCCATATCACCAAGAAGAACCTGAAATTGAATAAACCAAATTAAATTAAGGTTATTATGAAACAAAAACTATATCGAATTGAAGGAAAAAAAAAGAGGAATTGAAAAAAGCGAGATACCAATTTAGCGTTGAGGTTGGTGTGTCCGATCGTAGCCATTGAGTTGAAATTGGAACGATCGGAATGGAAGAAGTGAAAAGGAAGAAGCTTCTAGATGAAGAAATTGAAATCGGAATAGGTAGAAGAAGAAGACGCCGAAAACAGAGTATGTCTTGTTTGTAGTTGTATTGTTTATATTAGCTTTTCGCTTGCGTGCAAACGCGCTTTTGATGTAGGAAGATTCCACTCAACTTAGTTTTTTGTTTGTTTTGTTGGCAACAAACAAACATAAATTATTCCTAAAAAAAATAAAAAAATAAATTAGAATAGGTTGAACCGAGTTAGGTTATCTATAATAAAAACATGAATTATTTAAAACTAGACTCTAACCCGTGCGATGCACGGATTTTATAGAGTTTCATATATAAATATCATATTGATTATACATTCAATACTATGCTATAAAATGATTGTAAAAAACAAAAAAAAAATGCAAAAATTAGACCAATTTAAGCTATTAAATTTATTTTCTTA
>Ga0315914_1010833_pt1 | contig 11187 bp, 11 predicted proteins | sample MpolenodulesMG_FD_203920 | JGI IMG/M metagenome (GOLD analysis project Ga0315914, IMG submission 203920) | Medicago polymorpha root nodule microbial communities from Los Angeles, California, United States - elongated nodules | ecosystem: Host-associated > Plants > Roots > Nodule | place: USA... | reverse complement strand
AAACATATTAGTGGAGTCCGCTTATGAAAATAGATCCCAATAATCTATTACTTGTATAAAGCTCTCTCATAAATGAGATATATTATCTTCCATCCTCAAGTATGCCACAACACGTTTCTAGGTATTGTCCATTTTAGGTGTAAGTTTTTCAAAATTTTATTATTTATAAAAGATGTTCCGTTGAATTGAGAAGTATGAATATTGTATATAAATTATCCCTAACATTGATTTCCAAACAATGTGAAGCTTTAATAGTGTTAAAAACAAGATAGAACATGAACAACTATGATTTCGTCCTAATCATATGAAATAGTCCTTGGATGTCATGAAAAAAAAAAAAATAGTTGTCCTAACTTAGAAACCATTAGAAAAGATTTAGAGGTCAATGAGTTGAATCTAAATATGGTTTTTGATAGAACACTATGGCATCATTTGATCCATATAGTCGACCCCACTTAGTGGGATAAGGCTTGGTTGTTGTTGTTGTAGCTGTCCTAACTTGTATTGTATTCTATGAAATCTGGATACATAGTGTGGTGCAATACGATACGGATACGTAAATATGCGAAATTTTTAAACTTAGGATACGACATGACTAAGATACGTGAACACAATTTTTATACTAAAACTTATATGCATGTAAAATACTTGAATAAAAAACATTGATTACTCTTCATTACTATAATCATAAAAGTCACAATTTACAAAAAATAACACATGTGATAAAATAAAAAATCTGTGAAGTTTTCGTATAAATCATATTTTATTTTCATTCATATATTAGGATATCAACAAATGCATCAATAAAAGAACTCAAAACAAAGTTTGTTTAATGTTGATTGATTGAATATCCTGCTCTCTCGTTATCTTCATCCACCAAAAACATGATTTTCAATTGGTTAATCGAAAAACAATTTTACCGATTCATATCTTAAATTGAATCATAAACATCTTCATTGAATTTTCACAACACAGTCTCACTTTTTTATCCTTCATTTTTTTTAGAATACATATCAGTCAAGTAACTTATAAGTATTTGTATGTATTTGTTGAAATCTTATAAGTATCCGATAAGATATATATTTTAAATTAAAATAATTAAGTCCAATATTATGTGAATACGTGCGAAATATCGGTATCTGATACGGGTACGTCATTATATTTAGAGTATCCGGACTTACCTAATTTGTATTGTATTTCAAAAATCGAAAGATTAAAAAGTTGAAAACACTCTTGTTCAAAATTTAATAAAAATACTAAAATCTATTGAGTATTTAAAAGTTGCGCCCTACAAAAATTCCTATAATACCCTTGGTCTGGATTTCGTTTTCCGAACCAGATTGTTAGAGTTTCCGGAAATTAAAATCCGGACGCATATGCTATGAAAATTTGTGTCTTTTTTTGATATCAAGGGTCTCTGTTGACCGTTATACGACCCCCGCATAAGCTGCAATGCTATTGTAGGGGTCATATGAGCGGTCAACAACGACCATGACACCACAAACTAAAAAAAATTGAAGAAAATGTAAGAAAGGAGGTGAAGAAGAATGAAGGAAAATGTTGAAGATCCAAGCCTTTTTATAGACTAAAATAAGTCCTAGGTCATTTGGAAGTCAAGGAAAATGTGTTTTTCATTCAAAACCGTCCAAAAAACGCATTAAAACTCCACTAACCGGCCAAACCTTTGGTGAAACGGCACCGGCCAAAATTTTACCGAGGTGTTCCGAAATATAAAATCCGGATTGCATGAAGTTGTTCCAGATCTTATAGTCCGAACTACACCAGACCCTTTTATTTCGAGCATTTCTTGGCGATTGGCTTGGAAAAAAATAGAGCAAAGATACATAACATAAAAAGAAGCAACATAAGACAAATAAAAAGTTAAAAAAACCATAATAACATAAATGATGAATCTTTTGGGAAGGTGTTTGAAGAGGAGCTTTTGAACTCGATCCTGCCGGCTTGCCAACTGACATGTTACGATCGGCAGGCCGACATGATCGAGTTCATAAGAACCTCTTCTTTGGAGTTAGATCTGCAACATAATGAAGAAAGACAAGGTGTTTCAAGAGGATTTCTTTGAGTTAGATCCTGCTGCCTTGCCAAATGACATATTCATCTGGCAGGCAGCAAGATCTAACTCATAGCAACCTCTTGATATTTTTGAGTTATCCTCAGCACAATGACAAAAATTTGCATGGTCTCTTTGGTGTGTTTGTTTGTATTTTTAACAGCATGCTGAAGATCTTCATCACGCAGTCAAATAGAGAGCTAACTCATCCATTTGCGACCGCGTGAGAAAGGTCCTCGGCTTAATGACAAAAATTTGCATGGTTTTCTTTGGTGTGTTTGTGTGTTTTGATGGTATTGAAGCTGAAAACCGGAGAGGATGCATTTATAGAGGTCCTTGGATGTTGTTGACCACATAAACTCTTGGTGCAACGTGGTCCATACAAAAGAATCATATGCTGAGGCATTCCGGATTTCGTTTTCCGGATTCCACTTACGCCTTAGGTGAATCCAGATTTCGTAATCCGAAACTAATATCTTTGGTTATTTTATCGATTAAATGAACATCTTTGACGTAAATTAAAACATAATGAAAGTTTAAATAATATATATATATACACACACACACACACACATATATTATTCAAAACAACATGCAACAACTTAATTCAACAACACATAACTAACACGCATTTAAAACAACATAAAACACACGATTAATTAAAACATAGCACATTATCACGGATCATCTAAACTAACTTCTTCCTCCTCTGGTCCTCCAGCAGAGCCCTGATCTCTTCGTGGTTCCTGGGCAGGTGCAAACTTTTCAGAATTTGTTCAGCAGATCTAACCAACGAAGTGTCCAACTCGATCGGTCCTCTAGTGTTGTGCTGACCAAAGACATAGAACATGGTTCTCACGTCGTCGTCGTTTGTGAGTTTCATCCGGCTAAAGCGAAGAGATCCGGCTGAGTCAGACAATGGACATCGATATTCAACACCGACCACCCTCCTCGTGTCTCTGCGGTTGAGTTGAAGGTTGACTTGATCCAGCTTATCCTTCAGTCCGGAGAGGGTGACATCGTTACGAATCCTAAACAGATGGGGTGGTGTTTCACCGTTGTAGTAGACTACCGCTAGCTTGGTGTTCAGATCAAAGCCAAGGAATTCCATGTTGCAGAGGTATCTGGGCGTTGTAGTTTACTTGTAAGGAAAATAGGGACCCCTATTTATAGAGGTATCTGGGCGTTGTGGACCACGAAAATTGTCAGTGCAATGTGGGACACACAAAAGAATCTAATGTTGAAGCAATCCGGATTTTAAAATCCGAACCAAGCATCACTATACACAAAGTCCCAAGTTTCCCTTTGGTTCACGCCATGATCGTATCTTTCCGGAATATAAACTCCGAAATTTATGTGTATTCCGGATTATATATTTCGGGGTGCACCAGAAGCTTTTGGTTGGTGGTCTGCACCACAAAGAAAACGTTTTCAAATGTTTTGATGGTGGTCAAGTTGAAAAACATGTTTCTACACGTTTTTTTGACCGGATTTAATGCCTTCCCCACCTTCTTTTCATCCCCCCTCCCCTATAAATAGGCTTCATTTCCTTAAAAAATTTCACACCTTCTTCTTTCTCCTCTACAACGATGTGTTTCCATCGTTGACCTTTCATAAAGAGGGCTCTTTGGAAATCCATCAGGGGTCATATGATCGGTCAATAGGGAAGGGGTCAGTTTGGGTGTGAGGTTGGTTTGTCTGGTCATATTGACCATCATGGTCTCTTGTTCCCTAGAGGCCCCTGTGCCCCCTCTGTCTCCCCTCCAACACCAAAGCTACTGGTATCTCCTATCAGGCAGCATTGGTTTCTTCTTCCCCGCCATCTTCTTACCTCCCACCCTCTTTCCTCTCCACCAATGGCTGGAGGCTGGAGCCACTGGTATAGCTTATGTAATAAGATAAGATTAGAAATAGTTTTAGGATGTAATAAGCTTAATAAGCTTCAACATTATTGTAATGTATTATTCAAATATCAATAAAATGACTTGTTTTTATCTTTTTGTCTTTTTATTTCTGTTTTATATGTTTATTTGCATTTATTTTACGAATTTCAAAGCTTAAAATTGTAAAAGTTCTGGAAAAAAACCATTCCGTAGTTTAAAATCCGGATAAGTCTGGATATCCCTAACAATGTGTTTCGGAAAATGAAATCCAGAGAAAGGGTAACAATGGAAAAAAAAAAAGGCGCGCGAGGAAAGACATATGATGAGAAAAGTAAGTCTCAAATCTATTTGGTTACCACATTTTGGACGGAAACCGTGACATTGTGTCATATCACCCGAGTGCTAGCTGACATTTCTCTTGTAAGACAAATTGAGCCCTCGATTGATTTTCCATAGTCTTCCATTTCGTCACACACGCAGAGCAAGGAGGTCGTAAGTTCACACTTCACACTATCATTTTTTGTGTTTATAACTTCAATTTCTCTGTTCCTGCATTTGCAACCAACGCAGAATACCTTTGCTGATTTTGTTTTGTTGTGTTGTGTTTGCTTTGGTTTTGTTTTGATTTTGCTGATTTTGTTTCATTTAAGTGTGTTTGTTCATACATTTGCAAGTAACTCAAACAACCTTTGCAGATTTTGTTTTGTTCTGTCTGGTTTGGTTTTGGTTTGTTTTTGCTTTGATTTTGTTGCTTTGGTGATTTTGTTTGATTTAGGTGTCTTTGTTCATGCATTTGCAAGTAACTTAGAACTTTCTGCTGATTTTGTGCATGTACTTGACTTTATCATTTTGATTTTGTCTAGGAGTGACCATGGCGGTGGACTGGTCTACTCTCCCACAAGAGCTTCTCAATCTCATATCAAAACGCCTCGATGTTGAACTCGATCTCATTCGCTTTCGATCAATCTGTTCAACTTGGCGCTCTTCCTCTGTCCCAAATCATCATCGTATCTTACCCTTCAAGTTTCCACGCCACAAGTACCCATTCCAACCTGATACCATCAACAACAACAATAACGACATCAACTATGAGTTGCGATTCCATTACCTCGCCAAACAAAGTTTCTTCCTCATCAAACCTCACCAAGAACAAGAACAACATACCCTACTTCGTCCTTGGTTGATAAGCATTAGCCAAAACACAAGTGGCAAAACCCAACTCTTTCCGCCACTCATTCATTGTGGGCCTATTCCTTTCACTCAAGTGATCGACTTCAACAAATTCTCCGTCCTCCATTTGGGAAGCAGCTACATTGTTGATGCCTACGACACCACGTTCCACTATAATGCCATCTACATTGGTCCTGTTAAGGTCGTTGCTGTCACATGCCATGGAAAAAGACCTCTTATTCTCGGCACGTTGAACTGTGTCCCACAGCCGATATTGTTGAAATGCAGAAATGATGAGAATTGGAAGGTAATCCCGGATGACATGTCAATTGACTTTAACATGGGAGACATCTGCCTTTTCAAAGGACAGCCTTATGCCACCAACAAATTTGGTAAGACAATTATGGTTGGACTGGACGATGACTCGAGTGTCCAATTAGTGGCTGAACCATTGGTTGATGGTGGGGACATGAAATTCTTAGTGGAGAGCGAGGGTGATTTGTTGTTAGTAGATGTTTATGAGTGTATACGTACTGGGTTCCCTGATCATGATCCTGTAAGGATTGATGTGTTTAAGCTTAATGAGAAGGAGAAGAAGTGGGTGAAGTTGACTAGTTTAGGGGACAGGGTTTTGTTTTTGAACTTTATATGCTCATTTTCTGCATCTGCTTCAGATTTGTGTGTTTCCAAAGGAAATTGTATTATCTTTATGGATTATCTCTTCACATCAGATATATACGATGGACAAAATACATGTGTTTTGCACTTGGATCAAGGTCGACTTTCATCTGTGTCTGATTCTCCTGAATTTTCCAACTTGTTCTGGCCACCTCCCGAGTGGGTCGCCAAAAGCTGAATTCGTAAGTGAGTATGTTATCTTGCATTGAAAGGTCTCTGATGTTATTGTGTTATAGCTTTATCTTGCTTAATTTATGTTTAGTTTGGAATAAACTTTTCAGTTAGTACTTATAAAAATAAAAAAAAAATGGAAATGCTGTTACATTAACTATGCGTTTATCTAATTTTCCAAAAGCTCTTCATTTACTTATTTCCAAATCAACTAGATTTTACTGAAATCTGGATCTATTTGACACATTTTGTTTTGACTCTTTTGTTGGGTAACTTATATATGATAAAATGAATATATGCAGGACATCACCATGACAAGTTATTATTATGAAGTTTCTAAACTAAAGGTAACAATGTTGATGGTTTTGGATGTCTTCTTTTGGGTGGATAAGCGTTCTGGTGGATTCTTCAACTCTTCTCTTTATGAAAGTTGTGATCATTCAAGGTTTTTTATGTTATGTTATTTTGATTCGATGTTGACCACTGGCATCATTGTGGTGATGTAAATTTGGAACTTAGTTGATCAGTTACACTTAAATATCAAGTGATTTAACTTAAGGTTGACCTTGGTAATGCTATTTCAATGTTGACCACTTGCATTGTTATGGTACTGAAAAGTTGAAACTAATTGATCGGTTGGTTACACTTATATCTGAACTAAGTTTACCTAAGGTTGATCTTGGTTGGTGATTTTATATTTACTTATCTATGTGAAAAATGTTGCTCTGAATAACTTATCTATGCCTGGTTCTGTCCTGTTTGTTTCTTGTTTATTAAGATTAGGTTTTGATAGTTCATCCTTTATCTGTAGCTATTTGGAGGTTTTCTTCGTTGTGCATCGATAAGGACTTTCGTATTATGGATCTAAGGTCTTTTTCATTCATTCATTCATCAGAACCTAGAAGAGATTTACAGGATAACATTGCATACCTGAAATATTGAATGACCTACAAAAGCATTATACATTGATTTGTTTTGTTCCAAGTGAAATGAAGTTGGTTTATTATGAATAAGAATCGGCTGTTTGCTTAACACTCTTTTAATTGTTGTTTCTTGTTGCTCAATACTGTGTAGTCATATGGGTAGAGTAGGACTACTAGCACAAGGCTTTTTTATTTTTTATTTTTTTATATTAATATATTGCTTTTATTTTTTCTCCATCTTTCCCCAACTGAAAGGCTCTTTACCAAAATGTGTCGATTTGGTACACATCCAGGATGTTTCTGTACTGTGTATACTGGGCTGACTTCCTTTCTAAAATTTTTACCTTACAAAAATAATAAAAGAGATATTGCCTTGAGTTAGACGACTTCTCTAAGTTTCTGTATTTGAAAATAATCTTGTTGTGAGTATGTTGCTATTGTTAATATGGCTTTGCAACTAAAGATTATGTCCGCATCAACCTTATCTTGATATAAACATAAGTACTTCAGTGTAAGGTGAATACAAGCTAAGTTGATTGGCAGTGGTCGAAAGACAATGACCGATTTGCCTCACTTGTTGCCAGAAGTTAAGAGAGCAGAGACCATGCCTTTGTGGTTACCTCAAAAATCCAAGCCTTAAGCAGTATATTTACTCTCCTGGTGCTAGAAGGGTTACTAGCTCTTGTGGGGTTCCCTTCCCAACTTGTTGGCCATCAATCATATTTCATTTGAATTTCGATTCTCTGCAATAGGTGTAGCAACTAGAGAGTCGTTGGGTCAAGAATTAGTAAGTTTAATTAAATTTAAATCTTGATCCTCGACAATGTTGTTGCTGCACCATAACATAGATTCAAACTCTCATCTATTAAGTTATGTGATTCGCAAGGTGATTTAACCAAATTTGAAATTATTGTGTGTCTAAAGTATGAGTGCTAGATTTGATTTGGAATCAAATGTTGTTGGTCTTTGTTTTATGTGGTGTGCTATGTGTAGTTTCTTTGTTGGTCAATATTGCCACCCTAATTGCATCCCTTCAGTACCTATATCCAAAAATTGTGAAAGTCCAACTTTTTTTTTTTTTTTGAATATCAACTAATTTTATTTAATGATGTAATTTTACCTAAGCTTTGTTTGGTAAAATGTTGCCGATAAATGATAATGTAGTTGGTAGTGGATGAACATGTAGTAGATAGCGCATAAGTTAGCTTATAGTTTATAACTTATAGCTCATAAGATAATATATTAAATTTGTAATATTTTGTAAAGTTAATGGTTGAACTACCCGATAAATATAAAATGACAAATGATATTTTTAATTAATATTTAATTTTTTAAATTAAGATAATAAAGAAAATTTGACACATGACCATAATAGACATGTTCGATAATCACTTTTCTCACGTGTTTATAGTTTTCTTTACAGGCTTGTAACTTTTTTTATAAGCTACTTTAAGTAGTGTTTGAGCTTTTATATTCTCTCACTAGTTAGCCGATTAAATTTGTAGTTGTAGTAGTGTTTGATAAAATTAGAAGTTAAATTAGCCCATAAATATAAATGACAAAAAATATTGTTAATTAACGTGAGACTTTTACTGTGGAACAGACAACCCTCAAATTGCGCTAAGTAAAGTGGTCAAACACAAAGAAATCAACACGAAAACAATATTGTTAATGATCATTCTATCATTTTAGTCGTAGCTCGTGGGGTTCAACACATTTTCATACAGAATCATGCTGTTTGGTACAAAAGCAATTGTAATGTCACATGTATTTCATATTATTTTCTCTACCGAAACAAAATGAGCTGGTGAATGTAAAAAAGACATTAATTATTTTTAAGCAAAGAGGAGAAATAGTAAGAAACAACTTAAGCTCAGAAGTTGTATCGTGGACTAACCAATGCTTATCGAACTAGTGCAAAACCATGACAATAAGCAATACACAAGAGAAATAAACAATGTCTCGGAACTTCATGTTCAAAAAAACCTATATCAATTTAAGTGTTTTCCAAAATTTTGGGTTGTAGTAGTGTTGGTTGAAAATATATATGTTGAAGTTTCATGTTGCTTAAAATGTTATAAAGGAAGAGGTAGTGCAAGACAAATTGGGTGGTTCCTTCGCTTATTTACTATCTTATTTAATAAGTCTTGTAGGTCACAAGGTTGTTTCTTAAAGTTCAAGACAAGCAGAGTGATGCCTATATATGGATTTTATTTCTTCATTACAAAATGCACCAATCAAAAACAATTTAAGTTTATAGCCGACTCTTTTCTTTCTCTTATGCTCTTGTCTTAAAGTGTTGTGAGATGTAGTTGGATATTTTCTTTGGAGGGCGTGGGTGCATTGAGGTCGGTAGGTGTTTGAGAGTATTTTTGTGTTGTAAAAATTTGCACATAGCGCTATTCTCTGGTTGTCATTAGATAACGACCATTTTTTTTTCTCCGGTTTAAAATTTTCACGTAATATTCATGTGTTGTCATTGTGTTGTTTACTTTTTTTCTATGCCGATTTTTTTCCAACAAATAGACTACTCAAGCTCACTATCATTTTCTCACTAGCTTCTCCCACCAGATAAGGCCTTTCATTTCATAAGAGCCTAATTACAAAATTTAATCGAATTGAAGTATAATTCTTCAGAAATTGCTTTATAAGCCCCTCTCTCTCTTTTTCATCTGAAAACCTTCGCAATTTATCGAAACACATCTACCAATGAATATCAACAAATGTATCAATAAAAGAACTGAAAACAAAGTATGTTTAACGTTGATTGATTGAATGTGATGTCTCTCGTTATCTTCTTCCAACAAAAGCATAATTTTTAATTGGTTAATCAGTTATACAAATTTATATCTTAAATTGAATCATATACATCTCCATTGAATTTTCATAACGCAATTTTACTTTTTTACCCTTCATTTCTTTTAGGAAACATATCAATTAAATATCTTGTAAATATTTGTGTGTATCTGTCGAAATCTTATAAGTATTCGATAAAATACATATTTTAAATTAAAATAATTAAGTCCAATACTCTTTGTAACCCAAAAATCTAAAGATTAAAAAGTTGAAAACACCCTTGTGTGTTAGAAATAGAATGATGGTCAACCTTTTTCTTGTAAGAGAAATTGAACCCTCTATTGTTTTGCCATAGTCCCCATTTCGTCACACACGCAGAGCAGCAAGGAGGACGTAAGTTGACACATTTTGGTTTTGTCTAGGAGTAACCATGGCGGTGGACTGGTCTGAACTTCCCAACAGAGCTTCTTAATCTGATATCAAAACGCTTTGATGTTGAACTCGATCTCATTCGCTTTCAATCAATCTATTCAACTTGGCGCTCTTCCTCTGTCCCAAATCATTATCGTATCTTACCCTTCAAGTTTCCACGCCACAAGTACCCATTCCAACCTGATACCATCAACAACAACAATAACGACATCAACTACGAGTTGCGATTCCATTACCTCGCCAAACAAATTTTCTTCCTCATCAAACCTCACCAAGAACAAGAACAACAAACCCTACTTCGTCCTTGGTTGATAACCATTAGCCAAAACACAAGTGGCAAAACCCAACTTTTTCCACCACTCATTCATGATGGGCCTATTCCTTTCACTCAAGTGATCAACTTCAATAAATTCTCCGTCCTCCATTTGGGAAGCAGCTACATCAGGGATGCCTACGACGACACATTCCATTCTAATGTCAACTACATTGGTCCTGATAAGGTCGTTGCCATCACATGCCATGGAAAAAGACTTCTTGTTCTCGGCACGTTGTTCTGTGTCCCACAACCGATATTGTTGAAATGCAGAAATGACGAGAATTGGAAGATAATCCCGGATGACATGTCGATTGACTTTATAATGGGAGACATCTGCCTTTTCAAAGGGCAGCCTTATGCCACAAACAAATTTGGTAAGACAATTATGGTTGGACTGGACGATGACTCGAGTGTCCAATTAGTGGCTGAACCATTGGTTGATGGCGGGGACATGAAATTCTTAGTGGAGAGCGAGGGTGATTTGTTGTTAGTAGATTTTTATGAGTGTATACGTACTGGGTTCCCTGATCATGATCCTGTAAGGATTGATGTGTTTAAGCTTAATGAGAAGGAGAAGAAGTGGGTGAAGTTGACTAGTTTAGGGGACAGGGTTTTTTTTTTAACTTTATATGCTCATTTTCTGCATCTGCTTCAGATTTGTGTGTTTCCAAAGGAAATTGTATTATCTTTATGGATTATCTCTTCACATCAGATATATACGATGGACAAAATACATGTGTTTTGCAC